>Ga0304730_1000540_pt1 | contig 32689 bp, 49 predicted proteins | sample M_130628_MF_Meta_FD_190474 | JGI IMG/M metagenome (GOLD analysis project Ga0304730, IMG submission 190474) | Freshwater microbial communities from Lake Montjoie, Canada to study carbon cycling - M_130628_MF_MetaG (v2) (version 2) | ecosystem: Environmental > Aquatic > Freshwater > Lake | place...
CATCCAATCCAAGGGCTAAGTAGCGGAATGAGTCCGATCCATGACTTGACCAATCATGCAATGGACGCTCATAGAATATCTTACGCTTCTCATCGTAATCTCTGCGGTAATTTCTCAAGCAATTAAGCCCTATCTGCACTTTTGGTACATTAAACCAACACCTTGGCAATAGTCTTCTTACCGCTTGGATACCATCATCTAGTCCCATCCTTGGTGCAATCTTGACTTCAAGTCCTGATTCCTCAAGCATTTCCATACGGCTCTTACCTGTGCCAAGTTCTCTGACCCTAACGTCATGGGGCAATATATGCTCTGCTTTGAGATAGTCGTTATCCTTAATCCACTTGACGTAATGGTCTAGTCCAACTCCATGATTCTCGTAGTAGTCGATAAGGCGCACCTCAGTACCAACTAACTGAGCCACCCAGATAGAAGTAGAGTCACCCATGCCCAAGTCCCAAGCAGTAAAAGTTCTGCTCAATTCCTCTCTGGGAATATCCTGCATATGCTTTTTGTCTTCCAGATCATTGAGGATTTGCCCATAGTATGAACCCTCTACGGCAGCGTCAAAGCTACATTCAAATTCTTGGCGGTACTTATCCTCACCCATCTCATGCTTGGCAGCGTTTAGTTCATCTTGGTCAACTACGCCAGTTTCTGAGGCTTTAAACTCTAGCAAGCCCCATCCATCATCAGTTTCTGCTCTGTCTCGCAACTCTTTGAAGTGGTTATGTCCTTTAGGCGTACCAATAAAAAGACACCAACCTTTTCTGTCAGTCAGAGCAGGTCTAACAATGTCTGTCCATATCTTAGGATTTTGGTCACCCACCTCATCAATGATTACCCCATCAAAGTATTGACCTCGCAGGGAATCAGGATTGTCTGAGCCATATAGTTGAATACGCCTACCCCAGAAGTCAACTCGTAACTCTGAGATGTTGTTAGTACCGCCTAGCGGAGTAGTGTATTTAACGAGATAGTCCCAAGCTACACGCTTTGCCTGTCCATAGGTAGGCGCAATGTAAGCATAGCGAGGAGTTTCTTTCTCGTTTAGCACCGCCTCACGGATTAAGTGGTTAAGCGCAGCGACAGTCTTACCGAACCTACGATGTGCCACTACGACAGCAAAGCGTTTGCCATCCAGTAACTCGTGAACCTTTAGTTGGTGTTCCCTTGGCTTGTAGGGAATTTCAATTACTTCGCCCATGTAACAATGTGCTGAAGTGGTTGGTCAGCGTCTCCGCTTATGGTTACTGAAGCCATATCAGGCATTGATTTACGCAATAGTATCTCAATAGCCTTCATCCTTGTAGGACTTAACTCCTCACTTTCACCAAGTGCATGATTTTGCAAAACATTTAGTAATTGACTTACTTGGATTTTCTTGCGTACATCTTCCTGATGAAGTTTGTTTATTGGTCTTCCGACTTGTGCCATTTTGTTTGACTCCTCTAGGGTTGGTCAAGTTAGTATCTACTCACAACGAGTAGATTTATTATATCATTTCATTCTACCCATCTTACGAGCAGCTTCGCTAATAGCAATCGCCACCGCCTGTTTTGGATTCTTAACGACTTTACCGCCTTTACCAGAGTGCAGTTCACCTTTACCAAACTCGTGCATGACAGCACCGACCTTTTTCTGACCAGCTTTTGTTAGTTTAGTTTTCATCATATCAGTTCACCTGAGTTATTGAAACATCGGTTGCAGTAGCACCACGGATAACGGCAACTTTATCACCACCAGTTACCTTGATGTACTCAACGGCACTAGGAGGAAGCATAGGGCTAGTTGTTAAGGATGCAGTAGGATTAGTGCCAATTTGAAAGTGGCAATGCGCTGCACTTCCATTTGCTAAACGAATAATCGTGCAATCAGATGCAATTGCTGTTGACTGAACGCTAGAAGCAGTAACAGTCATTACCTGAGTTGTTCCAAGGTTATAAATCTGCGACAACTGTCCATTGTCATCTCGTGCTAGTTTACTCATAAATTACTCCAGTTTTTTACCATTTAACTTTGTTAGCCCAATACGCTGCACTCATCTTACCCTTGGCAATGTTTTCAGCGTGACGAGCCTTGAACGCTTCGTTACGCTTCGTGCCATCAGGAGAACCTTTTACACCCTGCTGACCAAAACGGATGAGTTTCACATCCTCACCAGACTTCGCTAAAACAGCGTGAGACTTGGTTGGATGGTTAGGAGTAGCTTTGGGCTTGTTATAGCCAGAAAACTGCTCAGAACCACGCTTAATCATTTCTTTTTGGCAGTCTTAGCTGCTTGCTTAAACGCATCCGCAGTCGGTGCGCCTTTTGAGCCTACCTTACGCATACGTTCTGGAGTTTTTCCAGTAGCCTTTTGAGCCTCAATACGCTTTTGTTTAGCGTTAATTGCATCGTACAAACCAAAGTTAGATTTTTTCATTTGTAAGCCTTTACATCCAATTTTAACGATTCATCTCCTAGGAAAATCGCAACATCAGAACATAACTCATAAAAATCCTCAAACAAAAAATCAGACTTCATTCTGTTTATTGCTTGACACACTAAAATTGTATTGTCCATTGTGTAACCAATTTTACTATCTATACGCTCAATAGAAACTGTATTTAAATTACCAGCTTCTAACACCATTTTTCTTCCACTATAAGCGCATACTTCAGACTGGTCTATCCAACACTTAACAATATCGTCAACTGTTAAACTAAATTCTTGATTTCTTTTTTTAGCACTTTTTGCCGCATTTTGCAAAAATACTCTTGCACGACCTTCAATTGTCGAATTGACTTTAACTCTTGATTTTTTATTGCCTTCATTGCAACAACCCTTACACCAACTATGAAATCCATCTGATGTTTGGTTATGTCGAAAGAACAAATTTAAACTTTTTTGCTCTTTACATTTAAAGCAAGTTTTCACTTCTTAGCTTTCTTTGCTTTGTTCTTTGCTGTACGCTCACCACGCATAGGCATTGGTTTTGGCATAGCTTTAGTCGCTGGCTTCTTTTTTGCTGTCATACTGGGATAAAGTCCCATCATCTCAGCAGCTTGCATATTAGTCGTTGCCATTGTCTTCTCCCATATCAGAGTTAGCCATTTCAGAATCGTCAGTAATCGGGCCACCAGTTACCCAAGCAGTACAAGTACGTTTGGCAGCACACTTAAAGTCCCAAATCTCACAGTAACCTAAGTCACCAGCATCAATGACTTCCCAAGCATCCATCTCGCTATCGCCTGTTGCCAAGCCTGATTCAATGCAATCCATCATCTTAGTGGTTTGAATGAAAGCAGCGCAGTTTCCGCAACGAGACTTTTTAGCCTGTTCTGGAGAGTTTCGCCATACCTTTGAGATTTCACGCCAGTAGCCAGCGTTTGCTTCGTTAGGATTCATTGGGCCATAGTTAGCCTTGTCAATGCCCTTTTGACGATTCTCAAGATTTACAGACACATCACCTGTCGCAACTGGACAGGCTTCGCCTTTTTTCTCTTGATTTTGAATCTCAATCTCAATTTTTACGGATGGCTCTAATAATCCAGACATAGTTGTCCCTAGGAGTTTGTGCCATTATCACATAAAAAAAAAGAGAGAACAAGTCTCTCTAAATACTCAATGGCAACTGAGTTATTTCATTGTGCGCTATCTGAAAAGATTTGCAAGCGTTAAATTTAAAACATCCATCTCATCCAGTTTCATAACCTTCCATATCCTAGCCTGTCCATGTATGCCGTTAAAGCTACCCTGATGGCAATCCTTGCACAAAGGAATACATAAGTATTGGTTATGTTGAACAATATGGTGTGCATCGCTTGGCCCAGAAGCATTACATACCCCACAAGGCATTTCTTTAATCTTTGCCAAATGGAGTCGTTCCCTGTTATTGGGTCTGTTATTCATGCTTCATATCACGAACAAATGTAGCAAAACTTTGAGATGTATTTCCAAATCCTTTCATTTTGTCAAATTCTTTGGCTACTTCTTCAAGAGTGTCATTCCTGATTTTTTTAACAATTTCATTTCTACCAACTTGAGTTGTAACCATCTGACGCTTACGCCAACCCATTGCTTTCTCAAAAATGTTTAAATTAGTCATACCAAAACCTTAATAAAACAAGGACTGCCGCCCAAAAAGCAGTCAGCCCCACAAGAATTAGTTTCCAAACCTTACTCATACGCAGCAATCTTGGCTTCGTCTGCTTGCTCTAAGATATGCTTTTGCAAGCGCATACAGCCTTCAATCTCTAATTCTTTGAATTGTTGGTCAGTAAAGATGCCCATGACGTTACGTCCTTCAAACCAGACTTCATCAATGTTCTCGTTGTAAGTACCTTCTTCGTCACGCTCGTATTCCATCACGACAGTAACGATTACAGAGCCTTCACCAGTAGTTGTGTCAAATTCGTATTTCATTGCTTAGTCCTTAAAAGTACCCTTGCGAATTGCTTGGGCTGACTAAAGTATAGCAAACTAAACACAATATCTACTAGGTGTTTATACCTACTCCGTAGTTTTTACGCCAAGACGCTCACTTGCTTGCTCACTTCTCCAAATGTCAGCTTTCATCTGGGCAGCAGTCAGCATCCATTTAAGAGTTTCTTCCTTTTCAATTGCCACCATCAAACCCTTTAGCAAATCAGCATACTCAATGTTGGCATACGCTTCACGCTCTTGAGCTACGGCAGAATCTATACCTCTGGCTAACGCATCTTTCATCAGAAGAGCCTTCTTTGTTTTCCGAAACTCCTCAAGGTAGATTCTTTGTGCTTTAGCCTCGGCAAACTTGGGTGCGTTTTCAATGATGTATTCAATGGCTTTGTAGGGTGCTTTCACTTGACTACTCCAATCATCCGTAGAGCCGCTTCTGGGCAATCTATTCTCGCCAAGGTACTACCAGACCAATTTTCGAAAAAGTCGGCTTGTAGCTTCGTTAAACGCTTTTTAGAGTCCGTTTTAATCTCCACCAAAAAAGTGTGACCTTTGTAGCCAACCAAAAGGTCAACTGGTAGACCAATAATCCAGACATAAGCGTTTGCTGCCCTTAATGCGCTGACAATGGCTTCTTGGTTAGCATCAACTCTTGCTGCTCTCCTCATTTCGTAGCCTCGTCATTCTGTCTCTCAAAAGCAAAGTATCTGACTTTCCTCTGATTCGTTCCAAGTCCACGCACACACCCTGCCACCAGAGCAACGCTTTGCTTGAGCCAATCGTCAATTTCTTTTTCTTGAATCTCTGTATCCATTCCCTGCTCTCCGAATCCTTCATGAATTCTATGTCTGCTGCAGAAAGAATAATTCCCGTGAATTTTTTTTGAGAAATCTTCATAAACGTTTTTTGCTTCCTCTAGGGTATAAAAATATCCCAAATGTTTACTTTTCCCATTTATTTTTATGTTTGCTTTGTACTTTCCTCTTTCAATACAAACACCTTTAACACCAAGTTTATTTGTAATTTTTGCTTTTACATTTTGATTGTTTTGTGAAGATGTTGCTGGTCTTAAATTTTCAATGTTGTTGTTTTGTTTGTTGCCATCAATATGGTCAATGAAGTCTGGACAGCATCCATGATGAAATTGATAAATTAAACGATGAATTCTGTATCTAACACCTTTGATGTTTGTAGCTGAATAACCATTCTTTTCAATCCATCCAACAACATGGTCAGCTTTTCCTTTAGCTTTACTTTTTTTATGAAATAAATTTCCATTTTTGTAATAAAACAAATTATGCAAAACATCTTTGCTTGGCAACTCTTTAATTTTCATGCTTTTCTCCTGTAGGCACTAAGAATTGCTCGTTCCTCTGGAGTTGGAGGACGAGTTACTTTTTCATCTGCTTTTATTTTCTCAAGAGCAGCATCAGGCTCATTTGATGGCGCAACTGTAAGCCTTACTCTGTCAGCAGGGTTAACTTTTGGTGCGTTAGTGCTTCTCACCCAATTACGCCAAGTAGCAAACCAATCCAACTTCACACCTTTCTGACCAGCTTGAGAAATCCAATAATCCTTGAATTGGTCAAAGGTTTTGACAGGGCTAAGTTCTGGTCTTTGCTCAACACAGAAGTCTTCCCATTCTTTTGGAAAACTAAAATCAGAAGCGAGGCGTTTGCCGAGTGTCTTCTTCTCTTGGTTCTTGGTTATTGGTTGTTGGTTATTGGTTGGTTGAACCTCTGTTGAACGCTCGTTTAACGTCTGTTCAACGCTCGTTGGATTCTTGTTCATCGCTCGTTTAAGTGCTGATGCTTTTCCAGCCTTAGAAGCAATAGTTAATTGTTGTTTGTAGTGTTCAAGTTCTTTGTCGCATCTAGTGTGATTCCAACATTTATTCTGCTCATCGAGAATAAAGAACATCTCTAAAAGACCCTCAAGAACAACTTGGTTGTCCCTAGTCCCTGTTTTCATGCCAAGTTCAAACAAATTGTTTGGCAATGGCTTTTCAGAGTCGTAGTAAAGCCAAATTAACTTGAGATAAATGCCGATTTCTTCATTGGTCAAGAACGATGTGTCCTTGATGAAATCACCAATATGATGCTGATAGTAGTGCATATAAATACCGCTTTTTAAAACACCCTTTGAAAGAAACTGCGGCAGGAGAAGGGTTAACTCTTTTCAGTTGGGTAGCAACTCCCAACCTAGCCGTGTTTCAAAACATTGTATCAAATAAATTGATTGTTGGTAATTTCATTTGATGGTTGTCTGCCAAGCAATCTAACAGCTTGTGCGTTCATCACCGCATATTCAGCCTTAGAAAAGATACCTCTGGCATTACGAATGTCAAAAGGATTTAGCTTGTCGTATGGCTCATCATTGGCGGCTTTTGTGGCCTCAATCATGTGTGGCTCTAGGGTGTACTGAGAAACCCAAGAACGTCCCATCTTAATTTTTCCAATTTTTAATTTCTTCTTGTAACTCATTTTTGTGCAACAAGCTGCAATAGATAGTCTGGGTATGCCTGTTAAATCCTCTAGTTGGTAGGATGTAAGTGAGCCATTTTGTAATGCCCTGATGATTGCTTCTTGTGTCATTTAAACCACTCTGGTCTGAGTTCTTTTAGTTGATAAATGCGTAGTTTAGGGATTGTCTTCCAATGAAAGACAGCAGCCCTAGTTATGCCGAGGATACGAGCAAGCTCACTTTGTGAGCCAGCAAGTGTGATAGCAGTTTGTTTGTCCATCCAAGAAGTATAGCAAAATCAACAAAATGTTGACTTAGGGAAATTACCTAGAAAATAGTTATTGACCTGCTTGTTTAGTTTGCTATACTGCACTCAGCCCACAACAAAACGTAAGTGGGTATTTTTAAGGAAATTAAGATGAAAAGTAAGATTATTCAGACGCTAGTTGAGTATGTGTTAGCCATCGTTATTTTTGGCGGTATCGGTGTACTGCTTGCTTGGAGAGGTTAATGAATACACACTATCTAACCCATGTCCGTAAGATATTTAGCACCTATGATGCCCCTCCAGAAGTCATTAGAAGCTACCAAAAGCAATGGGTGAAGTCAGTACGCCAGTTAGGTGACAAGTGGCTTGTAGCTAAACCCATCGAAAGAATCCAATGACCAAGCTAACAAGACAAGATGCAATCCAAGACCTACAAGGTACTTACTGCTGCTACTGTGCTGAATTAAAAACATCTGGCTCATGTTGCCATGAAAACCACTTCGTACCTTTTGAGGATTTATACGAGGAAGACAAAGAAGCAATGATTCAAGAATATTTAAGTGAAGGAAATTAAAATGGTACACAAGAAGTTAATGGCAGCACGAATGAGTTTGCAAGAAGCAACGCTCAAAAAGTCAGGTCACAATAAGTTTGCTGGCTACAGCTACTTTGAACTTGGTGACTTTATCCCAACAATTACCGAAATTTTTTATAACATTGGCTTGTGTGGCGTAGTCTCCTACGATTCTGAAATAGCAAGTCTAACAATCACAGACACAGACGATGGCACTAGTCTAGTAATTACTAGCCCAATGGCAGAAGCTAACCTTAAAGGTTGCCATCCTATTCAGAACCTTGGTGCAGTCGAGACATACACTAGACGCTACCTATGGGTTACAGCAATGGAAATCGTTGAGCATGATGCTCTGGATTCATCTGCGCCTATTAAAGATAAAGTAATTATTACGCCAACACAAGGCGCAACAGATAACCTTTCTTCAGAGGAAATGGAATCTCTCAAAGAATTAGCAATGGATTTAATACACCATTGTGAAGCAGGAGTCTCCAAGGCAGCTTGGGATATATTGGAAGCACAGAACCTAGACGATGAACAGAAAGTTGCTCTATGGACATTGCTTCCTAGTCAAATAAGAAGTGCATTAAAGAAAGCGAAAGGTTAATATGGAATACGATAATACAAACCGAGGAAGTTTGTTCAAGAACGACAGGAAAGACGATGCTAAGTTTCCTGATTACAAAGGAAGTCTAAATGTAGATGGGGTTGAGTTCTGGCTATCTGCTTGGCTAAAAGTCAGTAAGGATGGACAGAAGTTTATGTCTCTGTCTATCAAGAATAAAAACGCTGATTCTTCATTAGACAAAAAGCCTGTTAAATCAAAAGAATTTTTTAACGATAGCGACATTCCATTTTAAGTTAACGGGGGGAACGCTGTGCAATTTTAGCTTGCGGACGAGCAGTTAGTACCCCCATCTCAAGGAGAAGATAATGAGAGACCTTTTTGACAACATGAAAGAGTCAATGGAAAGATTCTTTGGTACTGAACCATTTAAATTGGTACGAAACCAAGACCCTGTAACAAGCCATGAAGCAGCGCAAACAGTTGACACCAACAAGCTAGAGCAAATCGTCTACGAGGCTATTAAAGGCTTTCCTAATGGGTGTATCTCAGATGAAGTGTTAGAGGCATTGCCAGAGCATCGTTACTCATCAGTAACACCACGCTATCGTGCTTTGCTAGATAAAGGATTTATTGAGATTACTGGAACTAGAGTAGGACGCTCTGGTAAGAAACAACGAATTATGAAAGTTAAATTATGAGTTACGCAAACATAGAAATGAAAATAATCCAATGGGCAGAGGCTCGTAAGATTATCCCAAATAGCACACCAGATGTTCAGCTTCTTAAAGCAATGTCAGAGATGGGGGAATTAGCAGATGCCACGATTAAAAATGACAAAGAAGCTATTGTTGATGCTGTTGGTGATGTCATGGTCTGTCTTATTAACTACTGCGCTTTACAAGATATTCATCTAGTAGATTGCATGGAAGTTGCTTATGACCAGATCAAGAATCGTAAGGGAATTCTTTTACCTAATGGTGTTTTCCAAAAGACACTTGATTGACATAAAATTGTTCTACGATTTAACTGCAACAATCCGTTGCGCTAGGAGAACATCATGAAATTTGAAATGGATTTTGGTTATATTGGTAATGAGAAAATTACAGTTGAAACCTATGACTTCGAGAAGATTCAAATCATTCAAGCCTTTATTCAGTTCCAAGAAGAAAACGGATGGGAAGTTGAATATGAAGCTATTGACTCTGATGAAGATGACTTTGAAGAAGACGCATCAGAAGAAGTAGTAGTTGCAGGTTTAGATGAGTAACTTATAAGTTACTTTGCAAGTAGGTAAAGACCTACATTTGAAAAAGCATAACCCGCATAGACAATAGCCATATGTGGGTTTTCTTTATATAGCTGCTCACCAGCAATGTAAGCGTAGATACCACCTGTAACAATGATTAGCCATGCACTCAAAATGCACCTACATCAATCACTTCTCCACGGAACTGAATCTGGTCTTCATCAAATTTATGGACGAGTTCAGGCCATAAAAGCTGACCATTGAAGAAGTTTAACACCGCAAAGCCTGATCTGTGGTTACTTGGGTTTATCTCAGCATAAGTAAATTGCGGCCCGTCAGTCTCAGCTAAAGTACCCGTATCTACCCCATACCGAACTCCGTTATAGTCGCTAAAAGGGGTGACCTTTAGACTGTGAAGGTGTCCAGTAATTACTGACACACCAGCGTTTACAGTATTGTTGTGGGTTGCATGGATTCCACCTTTATATCGGTGTTTGATGATGACTTGCTCGGTAGGCCAAACCGCCCAACAAAAGTCCCACTCAGTTATATGGTCTGTCAGCTTAAAGCCCTTTACTTCTTTAAACTGAGGGGCTTGTTGTGCAAGTCTATTGCCAAACCGAATGTCGTGATTGCCCCATGTAAACAGTAGCTTTACATTGTGTCTCGCTGCTTTGGCTACTTCTTCTATCTCACCCAACGCACCTTGCGTAGCTTTTAACTCTTGGATAACAGAAGTCTGTGGTTGGTCAGTTACGTCATGCCTCGATATAGACGCACCATCGAAAGCATCCCCGTTACATATCACTGCCTTGGGTTTAAACTTCTCTATAGCCCATAGAAGACCTTTAAACGCTGTTGTACGTTGTGCAGGTATAAAGTGTGCATCTGAGAAAACAATAACTGTTCCATCCAGTATGCCAAGATTTATTTGTTTTAGTGGGCTAAATGACTTGGGTTTGTTTTTATCGTATTTCATACCACGATGGTCACTTGCGGTTAGTGCCATGTTGTATTCTTTTTCAATCCATCTTCTGCGCAAATGAACTGCTCTGATTGCAACTCCAAGATGTTCAGCTACTCTTGCAGCAGATTGAAGTTGACCCCATAACTGGATGAACTCGGTATCCGTACAAGTCTCATTATGTGCGCCCATTGGAATCCTTAGATAGCAATTTCTCTAACAGATTGATGACCCGATGCTCTTGCATTTCTATGTCTTCATCTGACGATTTAGGGTCTGTAGCTACACATAGCAAATCATAAAGAAACACATGAAGTAACTCGTGTAGTGCAGTCTTGTCTAGGCTCTCTGGTGTTATCTTTTCAGCACCAAAATCACCAAGTCGATAAGTAGCCAATCTAGCTGTCTGGTTAAACTCCACAGAGGCCATTGCTTCCTTTGCTGGCTTACTACCCTTTTCTATTCTCCAATCACACAAACTCAAAATTTGCTGCCATTTTCTGACACTTTGTGCAAATAACTCTGAGTGTTCTGGCGTAGGAATGTTAGACATTACAACACCTTATACAATTATTATGACATTTTAATTTAACAAGGCACATTCAGCAACTCTGCGCTTTGTCAGACCAGCTAGAACTTTACCACCGCCTTTGTTCCAAAGCATTAGTTGTTCTTTAGCACCTTTCCAATCTTGAGCATTGATTTTTCGCTTTAGGGTAGAAGTTTGTAGTCTACCAATGCCTAAGTTATAGCAAAAATCTACAATAGCATTGCACTTGCGTTCATCTGTCATAAGGATTGGGCAGTTCCTTAAAGCACCCTGTAAGTAGGTATGCTCTAGTTCGTGCATTAGTAAGGCACTAGCTACAGCTTCACCTATAGGGCTATCTTGAAGCGTTACCTTACGTCCATCTGCGTAGTATGTAGAGCCATAACCAATCGTAGCTACATTAGCAGGGCAAAGGTAGGGTTTACTTCTAAACCCCTCAAACTGCTTACATAAAGATGCAGCCAGTTCTAAGTTCATATGCCACGCTTAGACAGAGTTCTATCGAGAAACCAATAGTTAATAGTTCCTGATAGCAAAGCAGAAAAGTCTGGAGTCATCATAGTTTTAAAGACTTCAGTAGCTGGCGCACCTGCAAGCCAAGCGTTCCATGCAAACCACACATGGATAAATGACCAAACAAACAAAACCCAATAAGTCACCACAGGACGCACAGAAGCAGAAAGTGAGGCTACCCATCCACCTGCGGCTTTAACCATCTCTGCTTGCTGAGTAATAGCGTTATTGAAGGCATCCATAACACCTACGTCAATAGCAGCTTCTCTTTGTGCACCAATCTCGGCTAACTTCTGTTGACCACGTTGAGCCTCTAAGTCACATTGGAACTTGAACATATTAAGCTCATGCTCACGCTCATTCTTTTTATCCATCCATTTTAGAACTTCTGGGGCTAGTCGAAACACGCCACCAAAAATAGAGCCAAGGATGCCGCCTGATAACATTTCAAACATGGTTATTCTCCGCAATGTTTACATTTATGATGGCTATCGCCATGCGAGAGTTTTACACCTGCCAAGAGGCCAATAAAACCACCAATGATCGTTTGAAATGCAGGATGCAACATAGCAAAGATTTCTGCGTTGTCCACCTCTTTTGCCCATAGACCAAGTAAAAATGCAATCACCATACCCAATACTGATAAGCAAAGAGTAGCTGCAACCATTAAGGTCACAGAGTAAGTCAATTTACCAACAACATCTTGATTGTTTTCCATATAACCTCATACATAAAAATCTAGTTTTCTGTTAGTAAACATAGTTAACTCTAACTGGTTTACTCTAGCCTTCTTGTTATACAACTCTACTTCTAATTCTTCTATTTTTATTTCAATTTTGTGAGCCTTCATTGCAAGTTTGTAATCTTCTTGTACTTTTTCAACTGCTTTATCAAAAACAACAGTCTGAAAATCGTATTTTGGTTGAACAGATGGAAACCACTTGCTTGGGATAATCACTTCTTTTCCCTTTCAAGTGCAGTTTTATACCCACTAATCACCAATGCCCTCAAGTTGTGCGAATCAGAAGTTCCACCCCATTCTGCTAAATTGTTCCAAATTACACTAAAGTCGGTACTTTTGCATAAGTGCTGATGTTTTGTAAGCCACTCTGCCATCTGTTTATGTCTCTCAGTTGGGTCATGGATACCCCAAGCAATTGAGTAAAACTCACGCACACTACATAAATCTTTGCTTGTAGAGTTAAGAGCTAGAACTAAAACAAGTGCAGCTATCCATTTCACGGCATAGCCCAAAGAATGACATGGCTACAGAACATGACAAAGCAAAAGAAAAAGGCTAGAGCCACAATAGCTTCTAGCCAATCCATCATTTTTTAATCCAAGTCTGCCAGATAGCACCAGCCGCCATAATTAACGCACCAACCCATAGAATAGGCTTGGCAGCAGAGGCAACCCAACCCAAGACTTTAAAAGCCCCATCAAGAGCCTTTATAGCCTCTACAAGACCGCTTGTGTTCTTGTCTATGCTATCTACCTTATTCTCAACTGCAAGCAGTCTTTCGTAGATTTGTTCGTGAGTTACTTCTTGTGTCATGGTGCATCAGGCCATGTAATAGTCCAAGGGAAACCACTCTGTGCAGTTACATCACGCAATGCTTGACGATAGGTAGCCCATGCTGCTTTGTCCACAGGTGCATCAGCTACTTGTGTCCAATCACTGTCTTTTAGCTTTTCACCACGTTGCTCACGCATGGCTTTGGCTTGCTCAGTATCTTTAGTGGCAATGGCATCGGCATCCATTTCAGCAACAGAATACTTTGTGTACCACTTGCCATCAAGTTGTTCTACACCATCAGCAAATGCCGTTTGGTAGCGTGTAGGGCTTGCTTGTGGGCCTTCCAAAACAACATCAGCACCAAAGTCATTAAGCAATTCTTCGCTTAGTTGTTGTGGCATAGATGTGTTAGGATGCAATGCACGAAATTCACCTTCGTACATAACTGCGCTTGTTTCACGAATTCGTATTTGCATGATGTTCCTTATGCGATAGCCAAGAAGATATATGTGCCAGCGTTTACGTTAATAGCCGCCAAAATAGTTGAATTAACTGCAAAGCCTGTAGATACTGTTGTGACAGAACCAAGTGTTGCAACTTCAGCCGCTGAACTGTCTGTTAGCCAGTAAGGGTCTGTCAATGTAGTCATGCCACGGGCGGTATCGTAAACATACCAATCACCCGTTGAGTCAGTACGTTTAATAAGCACGAACCTAGCCCCTGCCGTTAAACCACAATCAATGGTTTGTGTTGTTCCATTACCTGTGTATGAGCCTACTTTGGAAACGCCTGCAAGGGTTGCAAATAAGTAGGCGACATAGGTTTGCCCAGAAGCGTTAATTCCACCTGATGTATTAACTGTAAATACAGTAGATGTTGGTGCTGTATTATTAAATGGTTGTGCGCCAGTAATGTCAGCTGATGTTGTATTCAGATTCATGTACTTTGTTGGCCCACTTGTACTGTTATAAACAAGCCAATTGTTTGCGCTACTTCTTTGCTTGAAAAGCATCAACTCAGGAACTACACCTAAATTATGCGTTTGTGTCGTAGCACTTCCAGTCCCTGTATAACAAACAACATCAAAAAAATTAGACGCACGTTTGAACAAATAATTTACAAATGTGCTTGAACTATCATTTGTAATAGTTGATGTTGTACCAACTTTGACACCATCCATTACATCCCAAGGATTTGCTTGAAGTATGGTTGTCCCTGCTGCTACTTCTGCCGCTGTGGTTGACGTTACAAGATAGCCTGTGCCTGTAAGCCGTGAAGAAAATAAAGAATCTACTGCCGATCCACGATTCTTAACCAATACAGCATCATCAGTTTGACCACCTGTCACAGTAGCATTTGCACCTGTACCTGATCTAGCAGATAAGCCAAACACACTAGTACCCGAAGTAGGCACTTTCATTGGGCCTATACGAATGGCTATGTAGATGTAGGTTGCGGCATTTGTATTAACTTCAGTATTTGTTGAAGTAATTTGAAAGCCTGTGGCAGTTGAACTAGCATATTCAACAGAAGATTCCGCATTGGATAAATTTGCTTGAAGTGTTCCATCAGCAGAACCAACTGGCATACCTCGCATATTATCAAGAATTTGCCAATTCCCAGTGTTACTAGTCTTTTTTATCATCAACCATTGTGGTTCATATCCAAGTGTCACAACAGGGCCAGTTGCAGAACCATTGCCTGTGTAAGAACCACACGAAATCACATTGTCTGTACCAGTTAGGCCAAAGCCTCCTGAACTTGAAGATGCAAATAAATATGCAACATAAGTTCCACCAGAGGCGTTTACTGTTGAATCAGTGTCAACACCAAATTCAGTAGATGTTTGAAAAGACGCATTACGAAATACATAGTTACCAGATGGAGCAGCGGCAGTTGTATTTAAATTCATTGCACCAAAGCCCCCAGCCGCAACAGATGTATGCCAAACTTGCCAGTTAGCGGCAGCATCTGTGCGCTTAACAATAATACATCCTGGCACTGAATTTAATGAATGTGAAATTTGTCTAGCAACTCCAGTGCCTGTATAAGTCACAACATCAAAAAACTTTGGTTGCTTGCGGAATGTCCATGAAACATATGTTTTTGCATTTTCATTTACAGTATCGTCAAGACCAATAGTAAAACCATTGCTATTAAAAGCAGTAACAGAATCGGTTGTTTGTTGTGCAACAGTGCTGTTTGTTCTAAGAATTTTAGAAACACCACGCGCTGTATCTGAAAGATTATGATTAGATGTAAATGTTTGTGTAACCCGACCTTTTTGCCAAACTAATCCACCTTTAGTAGACAAATCAATACCATTGGTAATGGTTTGACCTGTGCCATTGCCTGTATATAGCCACGTTGAAAACACATCTTCAATGTAATTTACTGCACCACTGACGCCCGCTGTTTTACTTGCTGCAAACATTGTTAGTCCTTATGGTGTGTAGTTCTGAGATACAGTCACGCCATACCAGTTTGTGCCATCAGCAAAGAAACTAAAAATATCTTGCTTAGATGCTGTACTGGTAATGGTTGGTGCAGTACCCGCAGGCCACTTTACTGTTGTCCAAGTAACTGTGCGTGAACCCGTTGCATCTTGCTTCAACAACAAAATAAACGATTTACCCGATGTTGCCGTTGGCATGGTAATGGTCGCATTTCCTGTCAGCGTAATGATCTGAACAGTTCCGTTTGTCAAAGCAAGCGTAATGGCTGTACTTGAGTTTGCGGTATACGGAGTTTCAATGTAATCAGTAACTGTTGGAAGTGTAATGCTTGGTGAAGTACCTAAGACATTAGCACCTGTACCAGTAATTGTTCCAAAACCAACTTGGTCATAGTCCCATGATGCAGCAGTTGTTCCACTTGTTAAAATACAAGTAAAGAGAGTTGTTACACCAGCAGGGATTGTTGTGATTGTATTTGCACCACTAGATTGAACAGTTAGTAATCCAGTTGAGTTATTCTCAATTGAATAACTTACACCTAAAGCCAATGTGCTAGTTACAGGTAAAACAATCGTTTGAGTTGTTGTTCCAGTAAAAAGCTGTTGGTGATTGCTAGTTACTGTAAGAGTTGTAGTCCCTGCTGCTGTAGCAGTTGTTGTATAACCAAGTTGAGGATTGTCAATTGCAGGGAAAGTCAGAGTCTTATTGGTTAGCGTCTGTGTATCAGTAGTACCAACAATTGCCCCACTAGGTGCAGTTACAGCAGTAAATGCTGAAGTCCCATTACCCTTGACAATACCTGTCAAAGTACCTACTCCAGTACCACCACCAGCAACAGAAATTGTGTCACCAGTAGTTCCAGAGTATAAGTCTTTAACCTGTGACATTAACTCACGGATAGCATCGTTAATTCCAGATGGCGCACAGCCCTCTGCAATATTTATACTATCTATGTCTGTATTACTTGCTGGAGTCGAACTCCACTCGCTAATTTTTGTCTTTGCCATAATGTCCTCTTAGGGGTTAGCCATGCCAGTTAAATCAACTCGGTAAGGCTTTTCAGTTAAACCAAATGTAGACCCATATCCTAACTGAAGTGCTTTACGTTGTAACTCTTTGCTTAATGGCTCTACTGTCATTACAGAAGCCTTCTTCATCAATGTAGCAGCCAACTTAGGGTCAAGCATTGCGTTAACTAATAATTCACGGATAGCGTCATCTGTGCCGTTATAAAGCCAGTTCATTGGTGCAGATGCCTTTTGCAGAGCAAGAGGAACATCGCCAAACATTTGCTTACCAATCATTCCACCAATTACATTAGCGGTACTCATGTTTTTAAATGTATCTGAACCCATTGGCTTGGTAGCACGAGCCAAAACACCACTATCTAAGTCTTCAGCTACACGCTTTAACACCGCAAGTTGCGTAGTAGAAAGATTAGTTTCTTTCTCAGCAGCACGAATAGCATTTAAAAACTTAGGTTGTGAGATTAAATAATCGTTGATTCTTGATGGGTCTGGTGTAGTTGAAAGAACCTTACCTTTAAACTCTTGGGTAGCTTCAAGACGCTCAATCCCACGACTAGAAGCAGCGTACTTACTCAAGTAATCTTTGTAGCCAGTAGCACCCGCTTCAATAGCATCATCTACTGCACGAATAACTTGACTAAGTGGCTCTTTTGCCGCCTTGTAAGCACCCGCAGTTGGCCCACCTCTATCAGACTTGTCCAACAAACCTTGTGCAGCAATCCTTAAATCTTTACGAATTTCATAAAGTTCAGCAGGTGTTGTAGCACGAGCAATATCGTCTTTTGCGTCTTTCATTACAGAGATAACAGTTTGACGCTTACCAACTGGTGAAGCAAGAATATCGTCAATGGTTTTGTTAACTGTTAAAACAATGCCAGATTGAAATGTCTCTGGTGTAACAGTAGAGTTAGCAAATGCTTTTTCTCTTATGGGGTCAGATACTTCATCACGTTTTTTTATAGCCGCTGTTAGTGCATCATCATCTTTAGCAAGACGATTCAAAATAGCCATTTGTGCTTGGTTTGTTTCTAATGCTCTAGTGGCAAAACGCCCGCCAGTTACATCTAAACCTTTGATTGCAGTCTCAGCGTTAATCAATCCAATATCACGAGTCGCTTGTGCCGTAGTAGGTGTATATCCACCAATCTTAGGAACATAAGTTGAAGCAGACTTTATTGCTTGTTCAGCATCAGATGCCAAGTTACGCAATACATTGCCTGTAATAACTTCACGTCCTGCCTCAGTAAATGGGCGCACAATCTCTCTAGTTGTACGAGCAAGAACAGGGGCAGAACCAACTGCACCACCTGCTGTTGTAGCACCTGCTAATGCACCTAATGCTTGACCAAGTGGGCCAACATCACTCTCACGAGCAACACCTGATGCTAATGCACCACCTGTAGCCGCAGCACCTTGTGTTCCTAAACTCTTAGTAAAGAATTCTTGTGCTGATGCGGGTAAATATTTACCCAAAGAAGCAGGGGCAGCTACACCAAATCCTGCACTTGTTACGTCTTGAACAATTCTTTCTTGTGGAGTCTGTGCAGTAGGAACACCAGCTTGCGTCATTAGGTTTTGCAATGCTTGGCTAGTAGGTTGCATTACTTGCCTACCTGCTAAGATGTTAATCAATCCTGTAAGCGCATCAGCACCAATTGTAGGTAATGACAAAGCACCAGTTAATGCTGCTCTACCTGTTAGACCTATTTGTCTTCCAAGGTCTTTAGCACTACCAATTTGCATTTGCTCTGGACGAGGATAGCTAGTAATTTCCTTAATAGCTTCTTCTCTTGTTAGCTTTTTAGCGGATGCTGGTGTTTCTGCTACCTTTATTCCACCAAGAACAGCCAAACCTGCATCAGAGACTTTAGACAAGTCGCCTGACTGCAATGCCATCAAGTCATCATCTGATAGTTTGGTTAAGTCCATTATGGTTTCTTTCTACGAGCAATTTCAGCAGCAATATCAGCCATAGATGGCATTGCTTGTACTGGCGCAGTTAACGCATCTGCAAGAGGATTTAATAACAATGAACCATTACCACCTAATTGCTGAGAAATGCTTGTATAAGGTGCTTTTTGAGCCTCAAGATTACGAGCCTTAGATTCAACTAATTTACCCGCAACAGCAAGTAATCCTGCACGTTCTTGTGGCAACAGTTCTTGACCATTTAATGCTCGTTGAGCATAGGCTTGAATTGACTGAGGAATAGAACGATTACCAAGAATTGTTTTCTTGTCGCCTTCTTGAACAGCACCAGATGGATCATAAATCTTACCAATGGCATAAATCAATGCGCCATCAGCAGTTTTATTACCAGCATTTGCCTCTTCTACAGCAGCTTTAGCAGCCTTATATCTATCAGCAACTTCCATTGCGCCAACATCTTTAACAACGCCACGCCAATCTTTAATAACATCAGATTGTGCTTTTGCTACTGCTGTTGGGTCTTTTAAATCTACTGCAACTTTAGGTGCGCCAGCAGCACGTTTAGCTAACTCAAAGTCTTGGAAAGAACCTTTATAACCTTGGTCTTGTGCAAATTTGTATTCAGCAATTGCACTAGGTACTGGCTCACGCTTTGGTGCGCCTTGAGCAACATTCTCAACTTTCCCAGTAATAGGATTAACACGGATAAGACTTGCGCCTTCTGCCAATGTAGTAGTTTCACCACTCATTGCTTTTTGAGCAGCAATCAATTCAGAAAGAGATTTACGTCCTTCTGGTGTTGTCATTAGTTTAGGGGCTAAATCTTGCAATCCCAATCCAGCAGCTTGTGGTTGGTTTGGCCCTGCAATCTCTTGACCCATCAAGTTTGTCAATGGTGTCTCAGCAAAAGTTTGTGGACGATATGCTTTTGCAATTTCGCTCTCAATACCTTGCTGACGCATCAATGCTTGTTGCTCTTGTTGACGCTTACGAATCATCTCTTGAAGTTGAGCATTTTGTAATTGCTCTTGCAAAGCACCTTGCATACCGCCTTTATAGGCTTGCTGACCAGCTTGCAAACCTTGAGCAATAGACTGACCAGTATTCCCTCCTTGGAATAGTCTGCCAGCTAATGCGTAGAGTGCTTGGGCTTGTGCATCATCACGATTACGAGCAATGTCAGCTTGTGACATACCTAGCAGACCCATTGTGTCTGCACCACTAGTACCAAAAATATCTAATAGTCCAGCCATGATTTAATCCCACCAGTTAGAACCAAGAGAATATTGATTTGTGTCAATAGTCCCCATTGATGCAGGTGTTGAGCCACCACTCAACCAATTAGAAGCACTATTCCATAAGTTACTAATGCCTTGTTGACCACCTAGATTTTTGTATAAACCACCAGCAGTAGCAGCAGCACCTAAAATGTTTTGCAATGTAGATGGCTCAGAAGCACCAGTTGTTTGTCCAACACGACCTAATGGGCTTCCATAAACTAATGACAAATAATTTTGTAAGTTCTGTTGTGGTTGGTTTTGCAAGAAATTGAACTTAGTCAAATCTGCTTGCTGTTGCTGACCTGTGTAGCCTTCACGCATCTGACCAGCTTGCAACAAATTCTGAATGTCTTGGTAATCAGCATTAGACATTGCAGGTGCAGCCATCGTAGCGGCTTGCTGTCTTGCTCTTTCATCAGCATAGTTCTGATAAGCCAAAGTGCCAGCAGTATTAGCCAATTGTTGACCAAACGCACCAACAGCACGATCTTGTAATGCACCCATAGCACCAGAACCATAACGACCTGCTAGACTTGCTTTAGAGCCAATGTCACCTAAAGTTGTTTTAAACTGAGTCTCAGCAGCTTGGGCAGCAGGTTTGAAAGCACCTTGAAAGAATGGATTGCCACTCAAGTAATTGCCAGAAACTGTACTTTGCAGTTGATTCTGAGCAGACTGCAACAAAGGATTACCTTGAGAAGCACGAGCCTCTAAAGCCTGTAAACCAGTTTGAGTTGTAGTCGATGGGCTTACAAACGTAGGGCCACCATAATACTGAGGGCCACCAGCTTGGTAAAGCCTCTGCGCTTCAGTTAAACCATAATTTAAATATGGTTGAATTGTTGGGTCAATTGACGAAGTGGTAGCCATCTTTTACTCCTAGAGTTTCGGATTCCAAGATGGGTCATCCACGGAATCCATTATACATAAATTATTAAAATTAACCAATAACTGCATATCTATACGTCTTATTTGCAGATATATTAGCCGCATGATTTACAGTAGCTGTTCCCTGACCCTGCGAACTAGCATAAATTCTTGAGGAATCAGCATTAGCCAAAGCAGAAGCAGGTACAAAGACAATAACGCTATCTGGGCCAATCCTTCTGTCTGTCAAAGTGGTAGTTGTAGCACCACCAGTAGCCAAAGTAACTGAACCTGTGTTATTGGTCTTTCCGTCCATGATGTTTCTAACAACATCAGCAACAGCCCTCTGGTCACCACCAAATGCAGGTAAACTTTTAAACATTACCGAATCCCTTGAGGCGTAATATCTACGTCTACTGCTACAGCAGTTTTCCAATTAGAGCCAGTAGGGACTAGATTTAATCTATGGTATCTTCCAGCAGAACGCAAAGAAACCCTATTTTCTGAGTCAGCAGCAGTAGATGTTCCATAAGTTACTGACTCATTTAACAGTTTCCTAGATGCAACAGATATTGAACCAGAGCCATTATCAACAATTGGTCTAGCTAGTGTTACAACTGAGTTAGCACCAACATCTATATCTCCAGTTGAGATATTCCCAGTTAGGTTAGAACCAGTAAACGAATAAACTCTAGTTCCGTAAGTTCCACCTAAGAAATACTTACCACCAACATATAGCAAAGAGTCTAAACTTGTAGTTAAAGCATCAATAGACCCAGAGATAGAATCTAATTCCTCAAGAGTCACAGCACCAGATGATGCTTCACCCAAGTAATCAGTATTAGCATCCCCATAAGTCCATTTTTTAGTTGCAAAGTTGTAAATCATTAACTTACGAGTTGCATCAACAGATTTATAGTTCCAGATTACAAGTTTTCGAACTGGATCAATTGCCGTAGACATTGTTGAATATTCTGTCTCGTTTGCATCTGTCAAAAAGAATCTATCTACTTTTTCTGCACCAATAGCAATTACTTGCTGTCCGTCACACATATAAAAACCATCGTCTGACAAGAAGAATGTAATGCCTTGATACTGAGCAATAGAGCCAGCTACCATACATCCTTTATTCCTAGAGATATTGTCAAACTGGAATATAAAAGGTGTACCAACATAAGTCATTCTATGAATAGAACGCTCTAATAAAATTAAACCAAATTCACCACCACGAATTCCTATAATCTGTCCACCATCAGGAATATCTTGATAGTCAGACTGAGTATTTACATTTTCAACCCAATCTGTTTCATCATTGATAGCAGACCAACGAACACGATACTGCTGTTGTACAGATGATTCATAAGTATTAGCAACAACGACAAAATCACGAACAACTGTAATGTATTTAGCAATAGGTGCAGTAGCAGCTATCTCTGCAAATGTGCTAGAAGTTCCTAAAACATAAGATTTTAGTTTATCTGCGTTATTAGTAATAATTACGCTCTTACCAAACTGAGTAAATCTTACTCTATCACTTGAGCCAGTTGTTAATCCTGTGTTAATTTGTGTAAGTGTTCCAGAACCACCAACTGTATAAATCTTAGATAAACCAGCAGTAAAAAAAACTGTGCTTCCACTTGGTGCTTTAGCTGCATACAAAGAAGTTAAATTCTCTGCTGCTGCACTTGAAAAAGATACTGGCGTAGGAAATGGGCCATATCCAATTGCTTGGGATACTACATTCTTAGCATCTGTTAATGCACCAGAAATACCTGATTGGTCAGGCATCCATTCGCCAAATGTTATCCTTGTCGTAGCCATGTATTACTTCCTTGAGACTGTTCAGTCCATATATTGTCATTAGCTGAAACTGGAGTCCATGTATTTGCATCTACTGAAACTGGTGTCCAGTTATCACCAAGGATAACGCCTTTAGCAGTTATTGTAGCTAGACCTGATACAGATGCTAAACCTGCATAAATTGCAGAAGCACTAGCAAAAACATCAGCATTAGCTTCAATGTTGGCAACTGCGCCAACAACTAAACCACCATTAGCAGTTACGTCTGCATTACAATCAATTAGAGCAATAGCTTGTTGAACTCTAATTCCATCAGCAGTAACAGTAGCATTAGCAGTTATTGAACCAGCAGCATTTGCTACAATTCCACCAAGAGCCGTAACATCTGCATTTCCAGTAATTGCACCACTAGCAAACTGAACACGAGTTCCTATTGCAGTTACATCAGCATTAGCAGTAACACTTCCAGTTGCTAACTGAACTTTAGTTGCATTAGCAGTTACTGTAGAAGTTCCATCAATTGCACCAGATGCAAACTGGACTCTATTACCATCACAAACTGTACTAGCAGTTGCTGTAACACTTGCGCTTGCATATTGAACTGTTATTGCACTTGCCGTAACGTCTGCTGAACAATTTACTACTCCAACACCAAACTGAACCCTAGAGCCACTTGCTGTAACATCTGCAGACGCAGTTACAGACCCATAGGCATCCCATAGGGTTACAGATGTTGTATAAAGTGAACTATCGAGTGTGAGTGTTAAGTCATCAATGCTAGACTTTAAATTGTCTAGCGAATCAATCGTCCACGGAGGCAGTAAATCAGCCATCTTACGCTAAAGTAACGCTCAATGAACCAGAAGCTACACGGAATACGTCACCAGTTGCAATCGTCTTAGAAGCATCTAGTGGTGTGTGATACAGCAAGTTTCCTACTGTCAAAGCATCACGGATTCCAATGTGTGTAATTGTTCCCCATGCGCCACCAGCTTGAGGAAACTCAATAGCTGCTGAATTGGTAGATACACCATTACTAGGCGCACCAAAAGTTACAGACTGACGAGCATACGATGTACCAGAACACTCTGTTCCAGTATCAGCATCAGTTGGGTCAGTTGTGTAAAGTGCTAAGTAGACAGTTGTTGGTGCTGTATAAGTAGTTGCTCTCAACGTAACATTGATAAGAGCATTTTCTAAGTAGTTAGACATTTCAGCCATGATTTCACCTTGAAGTTAATTTGATTGACAGGGGTACACCAGAGTATTGAGTGCTTTCATCAGACTTGGTGATAGAAGAAATTGCTCTGTCATACATAGTTCCCCATGTATTGATACGAGCATCATTCATTAGATATGGCTCTGCTTCAATTAAAGAAGCATAAAGCAAAGCATCTGCTGCTGTAGTTAAGAACACATTAGATGTATTACTGCTAGACAAATATGCTGGCGCAGAGTAATAAAGCATTTTCAACGTGTAAGCAGCATCAGGAATTGGTGCTAATTGGAAATCACTAGCCAAAATTGTGTAAGACCTTGGGACTCCAACTTCTGAAGTTCTTGGGTCATTAGACAATGAAGAAGGGCTAGAGTAACTCAATGGAGTTATTGGATTTGTCATTACAACAAAATCACGAATCTCTAAAAAGTCGCTAGGAACTTGAACTGTTGAATCTGCTGAAACTGTTGAAGTCGTTGATGACTTTAGCATCTGACGAATACGCAGTTCTCTACGCAAACGATTTTCAGCAAATGTAATGAAATCTGGTATCTGAGAAGTTAAGTCAGAACGAGCCAAGTAATTGGCTATTGAAGTCTGTAAATCAGAGTAGGTAGCAAAACTCATACAACTCCTGTCCGAGTTCTAAAAACTCTGTTATCACGCTCATTTAACCATGCTTTAAAACGCTTTTCATCAAGCACATCAAAGCCACGCATGATTCCCTGTTTATTCAGTTCATCAATTACTGTAAAAGGAATAGACGCTACCTTATTACCAAACAATTCATCAGACCATTTAGCACGTTCATCAAAGGAGTTATATTCCTTTTTATTCTGTTCAATAATGTCTGTAATGTCTTGTTTAGTTTCAATAACAATACCGCCATCGCCATCGGCATGGACTACAGAATCTCTAAATTTAACAGGGTTTTGCATATACTAATTCTATCAGTTTTGCTAGAAAAAGAAATGCCCCAGAGGATTAGTCTGAGGCATTTTCGGAGTCACCTAAATATTAGGTCAAGTCAGCAATGATGCCGTGTGCAGCTTCGTTCTTAACTTCCAATGTGAACTCAGCCAATAGTTGTGTAGACTCGTTGTCACCAGTAACAGCCAACTCAATGGTCTGGAAGGGACGCAGATAAGCAACTGCTGCCATTTCTGGGTCAAGCAAATATGCAACATCATCAGCCGAGTTAGTGCTGTTCATAAAACGTGAGGGAACAACGCTCAGAGTGCCGAAATCTGACAGGTATACGTCTGCCGCCCCGATGATAGTCGTAGGGGCATTAGTAGGGGCCATGTAACGCTGAGCAGCAATACCAGCAAAGCTAGAGACTACTTGCTTGTGAGCAGGAGTAACCATCAAGATTTTAGGATTGCCACCAGCGGTATAAACGCTCTTAACAACAGTTTGCAAGATTGCTTCTGTGAAAGTGCGGTTTGTACCATTTGTACGAGCAGTAGTGCCAGATGCGCCAGCAACACCAGAAGTACCACCAGAGTAGTTAGTAGCCAACCATGCTTGCAAACCACCCAAAGCACGAGCAGTAGAGGAGTTACCATTGGTAGCAACTTGGTTGCTGAGCAATGTCAATTCCATGTCACGCTTGATTTCAGCAGATGCTTTAGCCAACTGATAAGCCTTTTCAGACTTACGACCAGCTTTATCAACAGCGTTCAAGGTGTTTGAAATCTTGATTGTCTTCTGTGAAATCTGGCAACGATTGCCAACACGAGTAGTTGGAGACATAGTAGCGTCAGATGCTGTTGCACCCTCAACTGTTACGTTCAAACCAGCAGCAGCCAATGAGTCAGTCTGCCACTCGTGATAAACAGCAGTTGCCTTTGTCTTACCAATGGTAGACATGAAAGGTGTGTCTGTAGGGCTGATGTTATAGATAACGTCAGAGAGGTCTTCACGCATACCGATTGCGGTATATGTTTGATAGGTAGCCATAATTTAATACTCCAAAATTTAAAAGAATCGTTCAAATGCTTTAGCTGCGTCAGTAACTTTTCCTGTCTCACGCAACCTTTGCATAACCTGTTTATCCTGTGAATTCTTAGTAACTGGTGCAGAAGAACCTGATCGCATCATCTTAGGGGCAGACAAGAGTTTTTTATTCAACTCTGGCTTGCTCTTTTGAAGTTGCTGATACTTCATTGCCATGTACAAAGTATGCACAGCACGACTGTCATATACGGAACTGAGTTCTTGGTCAGACCAACCAACAGACTTCGCATAGTCACGGATTTGTTTCCGTACCGCATCACCCTGTGGCGTAGCTAACTCAGGAATTAGACTCACTAGCTTTTCAGACTCTTGACGGAGATGGCTTTGCAGAGAGGCTTGTTGCTCGGCTTGTTGCTGTTGGGCAATGCGTTGCTGTTCATTCCTGACTACTGCTAACTGTTTCTCACGCTGACTCTGTTCAGCTACCGCTACCGCATAACCGATAGGGTCTGTTTCCTTTAGAACATCTAAGTCCACACCCTGATTTTGCTGCGTAAGGAAGCTATCCAACGCTTGCAATTTCTGGGCATATGCCTGTCGCTCTTGTTTAACCTGCTCTAAATGACCACGTTCAGCTTCAACAGCCTTACGTTGTTCAGCTAGAGCCTGAGACTTCTTTGTGTAGTCCGTACCTTGTTGATAACCTTTAATGAGTTCGTCTAGTTCTACTTCGACTTCCTCACCAGATGCCTTGACTTTATATCTAGGCTTTGGCTCTTCCTCATACTCAACTTCATCAGTCTCTTGCTGGTCTTCTGACTGATCTTCAGATTGGCCTTGTTCGGCTTCGTCAGAATCACCCATCATGCCCTCAAACGCTGAAGCGGCTTGGTTTACATTTAGGTTTTCACTCCCTTGTGGGTTGGTGTTTTCCATTTGTCATCTCAATAATCACCAGAAACCTTCTGGACGGAGGGTAGCTTTTAGGCTACAGAATTTTCCACTTCTTATCTCTAATCACAGTTTCCGAGGCCAAGCCTTCTAGGTGTCCTGTAATTAGTTGAATTGTCTTAATGTGCCGATAAGCATCCTCACGCCTATCAGATTCTTCAGCACTTGTGTTAATTATTACACTAATCTGCTCTTTTTTCAAGTTATCTATGACTTCTATGAAAAAATCATCATCTAACAGATTCCTAGCCCACTTTGCTACTAGATGCTTGTCCATATTGGTTTTGTATTCCAGAAATAATGTCGTTAATGCTTAAATTTGATCTTGCTGGCATTTTGTTACCACCCAAGATACTCATTAAATCACTATAACTCATGTTAGATGGCTGAGTAAACTTAACTGGCTCTGGTACTTTACCATAGGTAGGACTTAGGAATTTCTCCCATTGAGTACCCCTAAGTAACTCACGAGTACCAAAATCAATAGGAGGCAATGGTGTAAATGGTGCAACACCAGTAGCAGAAGGATTTGTCCAATCTGCTGGTATTGGAACAATTGGGAAACCAGTATCAGTAGTAGTTACAGTTTGATTTGTACCAGTATCAGTATTAAGCAAGTTAACAATTTTTGCTGTATCTTGTATTACTTTTAAAGGGTCTGGCTCAACTGGCGGTTTTGGCTCAATGATAGGTTTATCTACAATAGTTTGCTCTACTGGTTTTTTATCAACAACTTTTACTGTAGGAGTTAAGGTAGTTGGTGCAACTAAAGTAGAAAGTAAATTATCTAGGCTTATAGTTCTATCACCTGTAATTACTTGCTCTGGAATAACTGGCTTAACAATTGGTTTAACAACTGGCTCAATAATTGGTTTATCTACAATAATTGATTCTACTGGTTTTTTATCAATAACATTTACTGTTGATGTTTTAATAACAGGTTGAACTAAAGAAGCAACTAGATCAGTTATATTTAAAGGTCTATCACCTGTAATAACCTGTTCTGTAATTGTTGGCTTAACTACAGGCTCTACTAAAGGCTCAATAATTGGCTTATCTATAATTGTAGTTTCAATAGGTTTCTGACCTACAACATTTACTGTTGGTGTTATAGAAGTTGGTTGAACTAAAGAAGCTAATAAATCAGTTATATTTATTGGTCTTTCACCTGTAATGACTACTTCATTATTTCCAATAGTAGGTTTTACTACAGGTTCTACTACAGGCTCAATAATAGGTTTATCTATTACTGTTGTTTCCACTGGTTTTTGAGCTACAACATTTATACTTGGTGTTCTAGTAACAGGTTGAACTAAAGCTGAAATTAAATCAGTTGCATTTGTAGGTCTATCGCCCGTAATAACTACTTCGTTATTTCCAATAGTAGGACGCACTGGCAAAGTAGGCTCAATAATTGGCTTATCTATAATTGTAGTTTCTATTGGTTTTTGACCAACTACGTTTACTGTTGGTGTTAAATTAGTAGTTACTGGTGCTACTGTATTTAAAGTTGGAAGCAAACCTAACAATCTATCAATTTCCGTAGTATCTACAGAAGACACCCCTTTATTACCTGTAACTTCAACATTAGCTAATGTAGTAGGTGTAGTTACATTAGTTGCAAGTTGACTGTTAATTAAGTCAAGTACAGACTGATCTACTTGTTCTGGAGTTTTTTGTGAAGTAACAGTTACTGTTGGATTAGCAACAGTATTTAATAAGTTATTTAAAGATGGTGTAGTTGTTGCAGAAACATTAACTGTATCATCTGTTATTACTGGATTCGTTGCTAAATCAGTAGAAGTTAGTTCTGAAGTTACATCATAAATACTTGCAGGATTTGCTAAATAACCTTTAATCTGCGGATTAGTTAAACCAGCACGATAAAGATCATTTCTATAATTTATGTCAAGTGCATCATTGATTTCATCTGTTGTCATCGTATTGAAGTCAACAGGAACATCTTGATACTTAATAGCATTGTTTAATGCAGCACCACCATAAACTAAACCACCACTTAAAAGCCCAGCTTTTAAAGCGTCTTCAAGGTCAGCACCACCAGCAAGTGCGCTTCCACCTTTGAATAAACCTGTACCAACTGCTTGTGCTGTTGAGCCTGTAAGACCTAAACTACCACCAATAGCACCACCAACACCACTGGCTAATAAAGCAGCTTGAATAATTGGGTCATTTAAAACCCCTGCTAAACCACCCAAAAATGACTGATCTTTTTGAATAACGCCTGTTCTTTCAAACGTACCATCAGCACTTAGTTGTTGATATGTTGATCCTACTGGTGCTTTGTAGTTAAGATCGCCTGTAGTTTTGTCTACATAGATATTCTCAAGCGCACCAATTTGTTGGTCTTCACCAGAACCAATTACTTGATAATTAGGAACAATACGAGTGTCACCTAACGTAATTGAAGAACCTTGTGGTACTGTAGCCGCAACACGAGAAATAACTTGGCCTTCACTTAATCCTGTAGCAGCAGCCATTTGTGCAGGAGTTACACCATACTGAGCCATAGCAGACGCAATGTCTGCATCACTCATATTAGGATTAGCTTGAAGAAAGTTAACAATTTCAGCTTTAGAAACTGCCATGATTAACCTCTGATTTCTACGTTAGATGTAATTCCAGCACCTATCTTCATGGCTTTTAACTGCGCTTCAGCTTCAAACTCTTGTTGTTTCAATGCAAAGTAAGCCTGTTGTTTCTCACGCTCTAATTGCAACTTAGCCAGTTCTTTCTCACGCATCAATTGCATTTCAAGAGCAGCCTTCTGTTGTGCCATCTGCATATCAATCTGCATCTGTTGCTGTTGCATCTCCAAGTCAGCTTGTGCTTTAGCTTGGTTAGCTTGTATCTCAGCTTGAGTTTTAGCCATCAATGCCTGTATCTCAGGCGGCATCTGTTGCTCTTGTGGAGGAGGATTACTCAATGCCTGATCTTGTTCTGGCGTAATTGCTTTATAGAACTCAGCAGAGTCCTTAAAACCTGCAATCTCTACCATGCGTCCCAAAGTGCCACGATACTGAGCAGGTGAAACGTAAGGGTTAGCAGGGCCATACTGACTAATCAACTGCTCTTGTTTAGCAAGAACCATAGACAACATAGCCATCTGCTCTTGTCGGTTACCAGCACCTAGACCTACGTTGATAGAAACATCATATTGGTTAGCCCATGTTCTAGGATCAAACTCTACGAATTCACCACGCATACGCACCAAACGAGGCTTGTCTTGGTACTTACAAAGCAAGTGAAGGATACCCTTGAACAACGACTTAACGCCTGTCTCAGCAAAGATACGAGCCATTAACTCAATCTTACCTGCGCCAGCTTGTTGCATTGAAGCTACTGCTGCTGCCGTTACATTTTGCAAGATAGATGGGTCTAAACCCTGTGAAGCATCGCTAACACCAGTACGCTTAGACTGAACTGTATCCAGATACTGAAGCATTGGGAAAGCCTGAGAAGCTACGTTCTGAACTACCAATTGCTGAACAGCGTTTGGAGACTTAGCACGAATAACACCACCAGCAGTAGATGTAAGCAAGTCGTCAAGATTTACTTGTCCTTCAACAGCAACAACACGAGCATTGTTTGTCAGATATAGGTTATCCAGCATTTGACGAGTGATAGTCGTCTTAATCAACTGAATGTCTGTTGTCCTATCTGCCAACGAATTACCAAAGAACTTATGTGGTATAGGAATAGGACAGATTGAGTGGAAAGGAACATAGTCCACTTCTTCAACCATTTCCTTACCCTTGGCATCCTCAAGAATCTCGTTTGAGGCGTAGAACACTTGAACCAATGAAGCAATGCCTTTGCCATCTATATCAGTTTTGACATAGCACTCAAAGACTTCAATCTCTTGCATTGAAGGATCATCTGTCTGGATTGTGTATGGTTGCTCACCTGCTGAGTAACGAGCCACACGCTCTGGTGTGTATGCTAGAGCATCACCAATCTGTAAGCCTTCTACCTGCTTCTTGTTAAACCCCATAGCCATCAAAGTGCTACGAGTCAGCATCTGCCTGTGGGCTACAAAAGGTGAATCAGCAATAGTTCTAGCCTTCTTGCTAATCAAGAACTCCTCTGGAGGCACGTTCTCAATCGTTACTTTGCCAGACTTTTTCTTTTGCTGCACCACAACATTATGCGTAGCACCCATAACTGGCGCACCCATAGGATCAACAACTGGCTGTCCCATTGGATCAAATATTGGGAACTCTGTCGTATCTTGCTCGACAATTTCCATGCTCTCATCACTCATTAGCATTGCTAACTCGTCATCAGACAAGTCAAAGTAACGCTCTTTAGTAATGTCTTCTTTATCTTCCCAATATGCTTTAATGATGCCGTTCTTCTGTAAAAGAGCATCTTTAAACCAATCATGTAGGATTGCTACACCTTCGTTATCACGGCTAAACACCCAATTACAGTAATCTGTGGCTTGTTTGGCAGAGGCTTCATCCCTTGGGCCTTGTGGCTCAAAGACTACGATGTTTTCTGAGCCTGTGAAAATGCGAACAAGTGAAGGCAAAGCACCATCAATGGCTTCTGCTACTTCACCTGTAACGATTTGAGACTTACCTTCAACTTCATTGCCGTAAGGTTGTCTAAGATACGCCTCCAAAGCCTGTTTGCGTTGCTCTACTGTTTCGCTTTCAATAAAGCCAATAGCATCATCAATCTCAGCTTGCAGTATCGACTTCAAGTCGTTCGTTTCCATGTGCATCCTTTGGAGGGCGACCAAGTTTCGGTCTTGGTGAGGATTGTAACTCTTTTACCACATTTTCCAACATTTCAATGCGTTTTTCAAGTTCTTTTACCTTTGGGGCTAAATTTATGCCCTGCATTTGTACATACATTAAACAATCCATTTCGGTGCTGAGTTAATAGGCTTAGACCACGTTGAATGTCCTTCATCCAATCCAAGGGCTAAGTAGCGGAATGAGTCCGATCCATGACTTGACCAATCATGCAATGGACGCTCATAGAATATCTTACGCTTCTCATCGTAATCTCTGCGGTAATTTCTCAAGCAATTAAGACCTGTCTGCACTTTAGGAACATTAAACCAACACCTTGGCAATAGTCTTCTTACCGCTTGTATGCCATCATCTAGTCCCATCCTTGGTGCAATCTTGACTTCAAGTCCTGATTCCTCAAGCATTTCCATACGGCTCTTACCTGTGCCAAGTTCTCTGACCCTTACGTCATGGGGCAAAATGTGTTCAGCTTTGAGATAGTCGTTATCCTTAATCCACTTAACGTAATGGTCTAGTCCAACTCCGTGATTCTCGTAGTAGTCGATCAGGCGAACCTCAGTACCAACTAACTGAGCCACCCAGATAGACGTAGAGTCACCCATTCCCAAGTCCCAAGCAGTAAAAGTTCTGCTCAATTCCTCTCTGGGAATATCCTGCATATGCTTTTTGTCTTCCAGATCATTGAGGATTTGCCCATAGTACGAACCCTCTACGGCAGCGTCAAAGCTACATTCAAATTCTTGGCGGTACTTATCCTCACCCATCTCATTCTTAGCAGCCTTCAGTTCTGTGTCATCAACCACCCCTGTCTCTGAGGCTTTAAACTCTAGCAAGCCCCACCCATCCTCTGTTTTAGCCCTGTCCCTAAGTTCTTTGAAGTGGTTGTGTCCCTTTGGCGTACCAATAAAGAGACACCAGCCTTTCCTGTCGGCTAGTGCAGGTCTTACGATGTCTGTCCATATCTTAGGATTCTGGTCACCAATCTCGTCTAGGATTACTCCATCAAAGTATTGGCCTCGGAGTGTCTCTGGATTGTCTGAGCCAAACAACTGGATGCGCCTACCCCAGAAGTCCACCCTAAGTTCTGAGATATTGCTAGTGCCACCCAGAGGCTCTGCATACTTCACAAGGTAGTCCCATGCCACCCTCTTAGCTTGTCCGTATGTAGGGGCTATGTAGGCGTATCTAGGGGCTTCCTTTTGGTTGAGCAAAGCATCCTTGATTAAGTGGTTAATCGCAGAGACTGTCTTACCCATGCGCCTATGAGCAACAACAACGCCAAAACGCTTACTGTCCATCAGTTCATGGATAGCAAGTTGTTGTTCTCTGGGTTTG
>Ga0304730_1000541_pt1 | contig 32679 bp, 32 predicted proteins | sample M_130628_MF_Meta_FD_190474 | JGI IMG/M metagenome (GOLD analysis project Ga0304730, IMG submission 190474) | Freshwater microbial communities from Lake Montjoie, Canada to study carbon cycling - M_130628_MF_MetaG (v2) (version 2) | ecosystem: Environmental > Aquatic > Freshwater > Lake | place...
TCAGCCTTCATAAGAAAACTCTTTCAATTCAAAAGGGATGTAGTGCTCTTGGGCACTTGGATAAGACTACACCAAAGATGAGCCAGTTCGCCAGTAGCTATTTGGCTCTAACAGCGAATCTTCCGCTTTGAAAGGCCACTTCTAAGGGCAAACCGTAGGCTTCGCTGAGCTTCTCAGTGGTCAAAGTCTGGTTGATTGGTCCACAAGCAATGATTTTGCCTTGATTCAGGACCAAAGCATGAGTGAACCCAGCAGGTATCTCTTCAAGGTGGTGGGTAACCATGATGATTGCTGGGGCTGAGGGGTGCGAGGCATAGCCACTTAAAATCTTGATCGTTGACTCGCGCGAGCCGATGTCTAGGCTAGCCACCGGCTCATCCAGCAGCAGAAGTTCCGGATCAGGCATAATGGCTCGAGCAATTTGGACTCTTTTGCGCTCGCCGTCGCTGAGAGTTCCAAAAGGTCGGTCAGCGTACTCACTGAGGTGCCATTCGTTTAGCACTCTCCTAGCCCTGCGCTCATCAACATCTTCATACATCTCTTTGAATCTGCCAGTAACTGCATACGAAGCAGTCATAACTGCATCTAGCACTGTTTCTGAATTAGGAATACGGCTAGCAATAGCAGTCGAGGCAAAGCCGACTCTAGTTCTGAGTTCAAATACATTGATCTCCCCTAAAGCTTCACCTAAGACTCTTGCTGTTCCAACGCTTGGTTGCAGCTGGGCAGCAGCGATCTTGAGCAGCGTGGTCTTACCAGCACCGTTAGGGCCAACGATTACCCATCGTTCAGTGTCTTGGACAGTCCAATTTATGCCATCCAGGATAGTTTTCCCTGATCGTTGAACACTGAGGTTGCTTAGAGCTAAGACTTCATTCATATGTTTTCAGCCTAGGCTATGCATAATTTATGGCCTCAAAAGACACACACGGCACTACCGTGGGTCAGGTCTGAGATTTTAGGCATTAAGGTTTGTTTATGAGTCTGAGTTCGCGCATGCTAGTCATCTTCGATGTCGACTCCACTCTGATTGAGCAGGAAGTGATTGAACTGCTTGCTGATTGTGCAGGAAAAAGATCCGAAGTTGAAGCCGTAACAGAGAGAGCTATGAGCGGAGAGCTCGATTTCACAGCAAGTCTCAAGGCTCGAGTGCGTTACCTCGAGGGCTTACCAGAAAGCGTTATTGAAGAGACACTTGCGAAGTGTTCGGTAACGCAGGGTGCTAAAAAACTGATTGATGCAATCCACTTAGTAGGTGGAAAAGTAGGAGCAGTATCTGGAGGATTCTCACAACTACTTGAGCCATTGGCTAAAGAACTAGAGCTCGATTTTCACAGGGCAAACACCTTGGAAGTTATCGATGGTGTTTTAACCGGTGACGTGACTGGTCCAATTATCGATAAACCCGCCAAAGCCACTGCCCTAATCGAATGGGCTCAATCATTGGAACTTGATTTGAAGTACACAGTTGCTATCGGCGATGGTGCAAATGATTTAGACATGATGGCTGTAGCGGGCTTGAGTATTGGTTTCAATGCCAAGCCACGGGTTCGCCAAGCTGCTGATGTTGTTTTGGATTCACCTGACCTACGTGAAGCTATAGGTCTGTTAGGTCTTTAGTGACCTGTTGAATGCAAACCACCGTCTACGTGAATGACTTCACCAGTAGTCATTGGGAACCAATCACTTAGGAGCGCAACGATTCCTCTTGCAGCTGGTTCAGTGTCGGCAAGTTCCCAACGAAGTGGAGCGCGATCCACCCAAACATCTTCCATGATAGAAAAGCCAGGGATACTCTTTCCGGCAGGAGTTCTAAGCGGTCCAGCAGAAATCAGATTCACTCTGATGTTGTCTTTGCCAAGGTATCGAGCTAGGTAACGTGAAGTTGATTCGAATGCGGCTTTTGCTACACCCATCCAGTCATACACTGGCCATGAAACTGATGCGTCGAAGGTTAGACCTGCAACAGATGAACCCTCTCTCAAGATTGGCTTAGCTGCCATAGTGATTGACTTCAAAGAGTAGGCAGATACCTGAACAGCTGTTGCAACATCTGGCCATTCTGTTTCAAGGAAGTTACCGCCAAGTGCTGTACCGGGTGCAAATGCGATTGCATGCACGATTCCATCTAGGTGAGGCAGGTGCTCAAGCACACGTGCTGGAAGTGCAGCAAGGTCTTCATCGTTAGTGGCGTCAAGTTCGATAACTGGGCACGGGGTTGGAAGTCGAAGTGCAATCTTCTCAGTGATTGCCATCATTCGACCATAAGAAGAAAGCACGATCTCTGCGCCTTGCTCCTGCGCCAAGCGGGCAACAGTGAAGGCGATAGAGGCTTCGGTTAGTACGCCTGTAATTAGAAGTTTTTTGCCCTCTAAAATTCCCATGATTCAATAATCTTTCTGATCGGTTTGAGTTACCTGTTTTATTCTGCCAGCAAGTTGCTGATTATTGCCTTAGTGACCCATCCCGAGGCCGCCATCAACTGGAATAACGGCACCTGAAATATAGGCGGCGTCCTCACCTGATAGCCATAGAACCACTTTGGCAACCTCTTCTGGAGAGGCAAATCGACCAGCAGGAATCTTGGCCTTGTATTGATTCTGGACTTCTTCGCTTAGTTCTGCAGTCATGTCAGTATCAATAAATCCTGGGGCCACAACATTTGCTGTTATCCCCCTGCCACCTAGCTCGCGTGTAAGTGATCTTGCCATCCCCACAAGTCCACTCTTAGCGGCCGAGTAGTTAACCTGCCCAGCACTACCCAAAAGACCTACAACAGAACCGATGAAGATTACTCGGCCAAACTTTGCCTTCATCATGCCCTTGGTTGCGCGCTTTAGAACTCTGAAAGAACCAGTGAGATTCGTATTTAGAACATCTTCGAAGTCTTCATCTGACATTCGCATCAACAATGTGTCACGGGTTATTCCTGCATTAGCAACAAGAATCTCTACAGGACCAAGCTTTTCTTCAATTTCAGCAAAAGCGGCATCAAGGGACTCGCTGTTTGTAACATCTGCCTTCACACTTAGTGATCCAGCAGGACCTTCACCGTTTCTAACGGTAACGGCAACGCGGTGACCTGCACGAATGAATTCTTCAGCTATGGCTTTTCCGATGCCGCGATTTCCGCCGGTAACGAGAACTGTTCTTGAAGTTGACATGTTTGTTTCGCCTTCTCAAATAACTAGGTGATAATTGGCATGTGAGCAACTCAAGTCTATATCCGGGCTTGTCTTAAGGGCTTCTGGTAAGGAACCTATAAATTGACAAAAACTCAGTCGGTAACCTCGTTAGAGATATCCCCTGAACTAGAGCGTCGCAATCGTTTCTATAAATACACTCTGGCCATGATTGTGCGAGTTATCTGCATCATTCTTGCTGTGAGTGTCCCGCTTGGCTGGCTAACCGCCCTATTCGCTATTGGCGCGATTTTCCTTCCATACTTTGCAGTTATAATTGCCAATGCCCAAGGCTCATCTTCGTCAAAAACCCAGCTAAAATCTGCTGAGGCACCGACAATTAGCATCTCCGCAGACGCATTCAAAGAAGCCAAGAACCCCAATGACGGCGAAAAGTAGACCGGTAAGGACTTGGCTGAGTTGGCTATTTCTAGTAGTCATCTTCACAACAGCCTGTGTATTTCTATCTAAATGGCAGTTCGACAGACAAGCAGAAGTTGTTCAAACAAACTCTAGGATTGCAGCTAGTTACGACGCTGAACCTCTTGCCCTCGAAGAAATTCTTCGAGTTGATCAGTCATGGTCTTCTGCCTTGGAATTTAGACCGGTTCTAGTTTCTGGTCAATACATTCCAGAGCTGAGCTATTTAGTTCGGAACAGACCTTACAACGCTTATCCTGGTTTTTTGCAGCTTGTTGCATTCAAAACAGATGGGGGGTCAACCATTTGGGTCGAACGAGGCTGGTTACCCACTGGCAGTAAATCAGACTCCCCCGATGATATTCCTTTGGTAGATAGAATTCATCGGCAAGTCACTTTGAGACTGCGTCCTGCAGAGCCGACTCTGGATAGAACTGCACCTCAAGGCCAACTCTCAAGCATTGACTTGAAGAGCGCTAGTTTTCTATTGAGCGACAGCAATGTGTATACGCAAGCCTACGGGCGTCTAATTAATGAGAATCCGGAACTACCTACTGGTCAGAAGATAGGTAAACCTGAGCTTAGCGAGGGTAACCACCTGAGTTATGCGATGCAGTGGATACTGTTTGGACTGATGGCAATTGGCGCAGTGCTCTGGACTATTTCTCAAGATCGCAGAAGAAAACAGGGATTGCCACCGAGAAAACTCAAGATTCTGAACCGAGACAAAGATGCTGAAGTTGAAGACAAGATTCTTGAATAAGAAAATGGCCGCCTAGTTTGCTAGACGGCCATTTACTTTTTGATTACTTCTTGAGTGCTCGGAGAGCTACTACGCCAAATCCGACTTTGTTGATCACATCTGCAAAGACATAGATTATTGCGGCTAAGCAAACAGCAAGTTCGATGTTCTTTGCATCAGAGCCTGATAGTTCTAGGAACTCTTGAACTGCTGTGCCAATTGGGTAGATGGCCCAACCGAAGACAACAAATCTCTTCATGTTATGGATTGCTGCTTTCATCGCAGCAGTACCCTTAGTAGGTTTTAGCATCCAGATTGTGTAGGCGATGTATATCCATGCCAGAGAAGAAATAGTGAAGTTCATGTAGTTGCCTGGGGTGCCTGGTACACCAATCTCACCGAAGTAACCGGTGATGATCATGACAAGGTCAGCCAAAACTAGACGGTAGGTAATTCCCTTTGGGGCACCGGCAAGAGATGCGATGATTCCAAACTCCAGCAATAGAAGCGGAGTGGTTAATACCCAGTCCAAATATCTAACTGGCATTGTTTTTTCGATTGAGGCAATGTCAGTCAGGTATGGGAACGCAACAATGTCCTTCATCTGCCAGTAAAGAATCGCAGCAATGAAAGTGACAAGTGCTGCATAAGTAGCGGTCGCTTTGTGCTCAGGCTTTAGTTCGGTTCGCTCTAGCAAGAAGTAAAGAGTTCCAGCTGCCATGGCAACAAAACCAAGCATAAAGAGTGCTTGTGTGATTGTAAGTAGGTCCATGATTGATCCTTTCTAGATCTGTCTAAACCACACTATTGGAGCAAGAGACGAAAGCTTGTTAGGACAAAACAATCAATTCGCGATAGCCATCGTTCCAAAGATCTTCCTGGCCATCGGGCATCACAAGTACTCGTTCAGGATTCAGTGCATCAACAGCCCCAACATCGTGGGAAACCAGCACCACAGCCCCTGAGAACGAGGCCAGGGCCTTCAAGATCTCTTCACGGCTTGCAGGGTCAAGGTTGTTTGTAGGCTCATCTAAGAGCAACACGTTAGCTCTGGAGACCACTAGAGCTGCCAGTGCAAGCCTGGTTTTCTCCCCTCCACTGAGAACCCTTGCAGGCTTATCGACGTCGTCACCTGAGAATAAGAATGAGCCAAGAACTTTGCGTGCATCGGTGTCATTTAGCTCTGGTGCTTGGGCCTGCATGTTTTGCAAGACTGTTTTGTTGATGTCTAGAGTTTCGTGTTCCTGAGCGTAGTAACCGATCTTTAGTCCATGTCCGGCATCAATTTTTCCTGTATCAGGTTGCTCGACATCACCAAGGATTCTAAGCAGAGTTGTTTTGCCGGCACCGTTTAGGCCAATGATGACAACTCGCGATCCTCTATCTATTGCTAAGTCAACAGCAGTAAAGATTTCCAGAGAGCCATAGCTCTTACTTAGGTTGTGTCCAAAAAGCGGAGTCTTTCCACAAGCCTGAGGTTCAGGGAAACGAATGTTCGCAACTCTATCTTTTTCGCGCACATCATCTAGTGAGCTAAGTAATTTCTCTGCACGCTTATTCATTTGGTGAGCAGCTGATGCCTTGGAAGCCTTAGCTCCAAACTTTGCCGCCTGCAGTTGAAGAACAGAGGCCTTCTTCTCCGCAATTGCTCTATCTCTTTTTCTTCTCTCTTCGTCAGCTTCGCGCTGTTTCAGATAAGCGCGCCAACCCATGTTGTAGATATCAATCACTCCACGGTTGGCATCAAGATAGAAAACACGGTTTACAGTTTCTTCAACGATGTCAATATCGTGACTGATCACAATCAAGCCACCTTGATAGTTCTTTAGGAACTCTCGCAACCAGATGATGCTGTCAGCGTCTAAGTGGTTAGTTGGCTCATCTAGGATCATGGTTGTCGCATCCGAGAATAGAATTCTGGCTAGCTCAATACGTCTTCGTTGACCACCAGAAAGCGTTCCGATTGGCTGAGACAAAACATTTGGCTTTAGCCCAAGGTTGCTGGCAATAGCGGCAGCTTCTGCTTCAGCCGCATATCCGCCATTGGCTTGAAACTGATTCTCGAGTTTTTCGTATCGTTCCATGGCTTGCGCATAGACATCTTCATCCACTGAGCCCATTTGCTCACGAGTTGCTTCGAGTTTCTTGAGAATTGTTCCTAAGCCACGCGCATTCAGAATTCTGTCACTGGCTAGTTCTTCCAGATCTCCAGTTCTTGGATCTTGAGGAAGGTAGCCAATTTCCCCGACACGCTCAACAGAACCGGCGCTTGGCTGGAAATCTCCAGCTATGACCTTGGTCAAAGTGGTCTTTCCTGCCCCATTTCGACCAACGAGACCTACCTTGTCCCCCTTTGAAACCTGGAAATTCACCCCAGACATCAAGACTCGCGCCCCAATGGTGATCTCGAGTTCACGCACGTTGATCATCGGTCTCCAAAGGGTTGATTGCAAAATCAAACTGAATTGCGTTTGAGTGCTTGTTCTACCCTAGTATTAATCAAAACGTTATCTTTACGAAAGGCCCTTCGTGTCATTAGTACAAACCCAGAACATCACACTTATAGACAAATTGGTTGCCAGAACTCTAATCAATAACATCATCTTGGTTGTGGCTGGTGTTGCACTAACAGCCCTTTCAGCTCAAGTAAGCATCCCTGCTTTCCCTGTGCCATTCACTTTCCAGACTCTCGCTGTTCTAGTAATCGGATCAACTTATGGGGCTGCTAGAGGTGCCATTACCATGAGTGCTTACGCTCTAGTTGGCGCTCTTGGGCTTCCTGTTTTCGAAGGTGCAAGCTCAGGTTTTGATGTTCTATTTGGTTACACCGGCGGCTTTATCATCGGCTTCATTTTTGCAGCAGCACTCGCAGGAAGACTTGCTGAACTTGAATGGTCTTCAAATTTGTTGAAGGCTCTTGTTGGTTTTGTGATGAGCACTGTGGTTATCTACGGACTGGGAATTCCAGTGCTAGCCATGAATGCTTACGGTTCAGATCTTCTAGCCGCAACCCAGGGCATGCTTCCTTACCTAGTTTGGGATGCTGTTAAAGCTTTGATTGCAGCAGCTCTACTACCTACCGCTTGGGTTGTTGTAAAGGCTCTAAAGAAGTAAAACTAAATCGCGAATCCAATTGCGCGCATTTGTTCTTTACCGTCGTCGGTGATTAGTTCTGGGCCCCATGGTGGCATCCAAACCCAATTAATTCTGAACGCTTCAACAACACCATCTAGCGCCATGCCCATTTGCTCTTCGATAACATCAGTCAAAGGACAACCAGCCGAAGTTAGGGTCATGTGAATCAACAGAGACTCATCTTCGGATTTCTTTAGGTCATAAATCAAACCAAGGTCAACGATGTTGACACCTATTTCAGGGTCAATTACCTCCTTGATAGCTTCAAGGACCTCGTCGTATTTCTCAGGAGTGAGATCTAACTCGGTCAAAGGTTTAGGCCTTCACGTATCTGTCGTAGCCTTCAGCTTCAAGCTGGTCAGCTAGTTCCGCTCCACCTTGCTGGGCTACCTTGCCGTCAACAAACACATGGACAAAATCAGGCTTAATGTACTTCAAGATTCTTGTGTAGTGAGTAATCATCAGAACACCTAGATCATTAGCCTGGTGAGCTCTGTTCACTCCATCAGATACAATCTTTAGTGCATCAACGTCTAGCCCTGAGTCTGTTTCGTCAAGAATTGCGAAGCGAGGCTTTAGCAGCTCAAGCTGCAAAATCTCATGACGCTTCTTTTCACCACCTGAGAAGCCTTCGTTAACATTTCGCTCTGAGAAAGTTGAATCAATCTTTAGATCGCTCATTGCTTCGCGAACATCTTTGATCCAGGTTCTAAGTGCAGGAGCTTCCCCAGTGATCGCAGTCTTGGCAGTTCTAAGGAAGTTAGATACTGACACACCAGGAATCTCAACTGGGTATTGCATCGCCAGGAACAGTCCAGCGCGGGCTCGCTCATCAACGCTCATGTCTAATACGTTCTCGCCATCGAGTAGGATCTCACCTTTGGTGACTGTGTACTTTGGGTGTCCAGCTATTGAGTAAGCCAGAGTTGACTTGCCTGAACCGTTAGGGCCCATCACAGCGTGAATCTCTCCGCTGTTGATTACTAGGTCGACGCCTTTGAGAATCTCTTTGGTGCCCTGATCCGTCTCAACAGATACGTGTAGGTTTTTTATTTCTAGAGTTGCCATGATTTCCTTTTGGCCTAAGCCTGTTCGTATTCGATAAAAACTTCGCCGTTTTCGACTAGTACTTCATAAACTGATACCGGCTCGTAGGCAGGTAGTGATAGCGGAGCTCCTGTTTCAAGAGAGAACTTAGCTCCGTGGGCCCAGCACTCGATTGTCTCGTTATCAACGAAGCCTTCGCTGAGCGAGATTTCTCCGTGTGAGCACTTGTCATCTAATGCATGAAATTCTCCATTAGGTGTCTTCACAATTGCTATTGCGTGATCGCCAATCTTAACTCTTAGTGCACGACCTGGTTTGATGTCATCAACACCGCAGATACGAATTGCCATTAGTAACTCCCTAGCTTCTCTTCAACAATCGAGGTAAGTCTCTCAACAAGTTCTTCAACACCGGTACGCTGCAGAATATCTACTAGGAAACCAAGAACCACTAGTCGTCTGGCGTCATCAACTGTGATACCTCTCGCCTGTAAGTAGAACAATTGCTCGTCATCGAATCTTCCGGATGCGCTAGCGTGTCCAGCTCCTTCGATTTCACCAGTTTCAATCTCGAGGTTAGGTACAGAGTCTGCTCTAGCCCCATCAGTTAGTAAAAGATTCCTGTTTAGCTCGTAGGTGTCAGTTCCCTCGGCAACTACGCGAATCAAAACATCGCCAATCCAAACTGTGTGAGCCTTGTTCCCCTGCAAAGCACCTTTGTAGGTAACTCTTGACTTGCAGTTAGGTGCAGCATGATCCACAAATGGCCTGTTCTCAAGGTGCTGTCCAGCGCTAGCAAAGTACACACCGTTCATTTCAACTTCAGCACCAGGACCGGTGAATGTAGTCACCGGAGTGATACGAACTAGATCTCCACCGAAAGAAGCAATTGAATGCTTTAGGAAAGAATTTCTTGCAAGCTTGGAAAAGTGTGCCGATACGTGAGCTGAGCCCTTGTCCCAGTTCTGGACTGAAACGATGTTGAGCTTTGCCTCATCCTGTACATCTATCTCGATGATTTCTGCAAGATTGCCTAGACCACTGTGTTCAACAATCAGTGTTGCATTGCTGAATTTCTTAGCAACTACGAAGATGTGCAGAGCGCTAGGTGCTGAACCCTCTGCTGTGATGTTTACTACTACAGGTGCACTTACTTGAGCATTCTCAGCAACTTCAATTAGAAGTGTCTTGCTGGCATTGGTATACGCAGCAGCAGCAACTCGGTCTTCAGGTACGCCGATTGTTCCAACACGAGGGTCTGTGCTTTCAATCCAAGAGATCTTGACTTCATCTGTTGAAGCGAATGAAATCTCTGATTGGTACTCCCCTAAGACATCAGAATCAAGGCCATTTAATTGATCTGGTTGCAGGTATCGCCATAGGTCTTGAAGCTGTGATACGGCTTCAAAATCTGAAACGGATTTAGAGGATGGGCGATCACTTCTTATCTGAAGTGGCACAAATGAACCATGGGTATGCTCGGCAAGACCGTGCTGAGCGGTTTTTGGTGAATCTGACATTAACCGACAGCGCCTTCCATTTGCATTTCAATAAGTTTGTTTAGTTCTAGTGCGTATTCCATCGGAAGTTCTTTAGCGATCGGCTCAATGAAACCGCGCACAATCATCGCCATAGCTTCATCTTCAGCCATGCCTCTGGATTGTAAGTAGAACAGCTGCTCATCGCTAACTCTTGAAACTGTAGCTTCGTGTCCCATTGAAACATCATCTTCACGAACATCAACAGCAGGGTAAGTATCGCTTCTAGAGATTGTGTCAATCAACAAAGCATCACAGCGCACGGTGTTGGCAGAGTGATGAGCACCAGGGTTCACCCTGATCTCTCCACGATAAGAAGTTCTGCCACCGGCGCGAGCAATTGACTTAGAAACAATCGATGAAGATGTGTAAGGGGCGAGGTGAATCATCTTCGCTCCAGCATCCTGGTGTTGACCTTCACCTGCGAAAGCAACTGAAAGAGTTTCTCCTCTTGCATGCTCACCAGCAAGAATCACAGCTGGATACTTCATGGTTACCTTAGAACCGATGTTGCCATCGATCCATTCCATGGTTGCACCTTCGTGAGCAACTGCTCTCTTGGTTACAAGGTTGTAAACGTTGTTAGACCAGTTCTGAATGGTTGTGTATCGAACACGAGCGTTCTTCTTGACAATGATTTCAACAACTGCAGAGTGCAGTGAATCGCTCTTGTAGATAGGAGCTGTACATCCTTCGATGTAGTGAACGTAAGAACCTTCATCAGCAATGATTAGTGTTCTTTCGAACTGACCCATGTTTTCGGTGTTGATGCGGAAGTAAGCCTGCAGTGGAATCTCTACTCGGACACCCTTTGGTACATAAACGAATGAACCACCAGACCATACGGCGGTGTTTAGAGCTGCAAACTTGTTATCTCCTGCAGGAATAACGGTTCCGAAGTACTCTTGGAAGATTTCAGGGTGTTCTTTAAGTGCTGTGTCAGTGTCCATGAAGATCACACCTTGACGCTCTAGTTCTTCATTGATCTGGTGATACACAACTTCTGACTCATACTGAGCGGCAACACCGGCAACAAGTCTCTGACGCTCTGCCTCTGGGATACCAAGCTTCTCGTAAGTGTTCTTGATTTCTTCCGGAAGCTCTTCCCAAGTACCAGCCTGCTTTTCAGTTGAGCGCACGAAGTACTTGATGTTATCGAAATCAATACCGCTTAGATCTGCACCCCAGGTTGGCATTGGCTTCTTCTGGAAGTATGAGAATCCTTTGAGTCTTAGATCTAGCATCCACTGTGGCTCTGACTTTAGGTTAGAAATGTTAGTAACGACGTCGGTGTTGATTCCTCGTCTAGCACTTGCTCCAGCGGCATCGGTATCAGACCAGCCAAATTCGTAGATCCCAAGACTGTCTAGTTCTGGACGTTCGATGGCTGCATCTGGCATTTCGACTTCTTTCTTAGGTGTTTTGGGTAGCTGAATACACAAGTAAGAAACCTTTGACTAGGAAACTTTGAGTGTGTACTAAAACTTTTCGTTGTTCTCAAGATGTTCTCAAGGATGACGACTAGTCTAAGTTTATCTAAACGTTACCCAGTGCGTAACCCCAGAAACGAATAGAAAGAGCCCGTTTTGCTTGAGAAGTTGTTTGGCAGTCACCGAATTCGCCTTTACGCTTGGCTTTCTCTTGCGAGCCAAATCCTGATTGTCGTTACAGGCGGAGCAGTTCGTTTGACTGGCTCTGGGCTTGGCTGTCCTACCTGGCCAGAATGTGAACCTGGATCGCTAGTGAATGTTCCTGAACAAGGAATACACGGCGTGATTGAATTCGGTAATCGACTTCTAACGTTCCTTCTGCTGTTTATTTCACTGGGAACATTCATAACAGTTATGCGTTTGAAGAAAGGCCACCGTAAGGGCCTGTTCTGGACTTCTTTAGGACTTGGGCTTGGAATCGTCGCTCAAGCTGTCTTAGGCGGCATAACAGTTCTAACTGGTTTGAACTCTTGGATTGTCGGAGCTCACTTCTTGGTTTCAATGGGTTTGATTGTGATTGCAACCTTCCTAGTCTGGTATTCAAGAGGACGCAGGGTTCTTGAACACAAGAGATTGCTCTCAAGGCTTTCACTCCTGATGGTTCCAGTTGCAGCTTCTGTGATTGTGATCGGCGTAATACTGACTGGCTCTGGCCCACATGCTGGCGATAGTGATACCCCTAGAAACGGCCTGGATTCGTTGCTGTGGTCGCATTACCACTCCTACCCTGCCTATCTTTTGCTTGCCTTAGTTTTGCTACAGCTTGTTATGCGCTGGTCAAAAACGGGTAAAAACTCAGCAAAGTTTTCAGCAGCATTGCTTTTGGTTTTAGTTTCACAGGCGATGCTTGGCCTAATTCAAACATGGACGGGGCTTCCAGTGATTTTGGTTGGTTTACACATGCTTGGTGCATCTGTTTTGGCCAGCCTTATCACCTATCAGGCTCTACTGAACAAAGCATGGTCAGGTAGCAAGTGAGCGCAATTTTTTGGTTTAGAAGAGATCTTCGACTTCAAGACAATCAAGCGCTAACCGCATGTTTTGAAGCACACCCAGATGGCGTTGCAGCTGTTTACATGTTCATCGAACCTGACTACCTAACACTAGAGGGCATCAGACAACACAGTCTTACCGAATCGATTAGGTCTTTAAGTAAAGATATCGATGGCCAATTGCACGTCATGTCCGTGCAATCAGTTTCAGAGTTCAGTCAACGACTTGTAAAGATTTCCACTCAGGATCAAATTACGAGTGTTTATGCCATGGAAGCTTTTGACCCTAAAGGTATCCAAGAGCAGATCATTCTTGCTAAGGAGCTAAGTTCTGCTGGCATCGAATTGCATTTAGTGGGTTCGGCATATGCGGTTATTCCTGGCAAAGTGTCTAAGCCTGATGGCGGCAACTATCGTGTCTACACGCCGTTTTACAAAGCTTGGGTGAACCTTGCAGATGTTCTACCGAAGAAGTTGCCAGACACTGCAAAGTGGCTAACTATCAATGAATCAAAAGCCATCCCAAAGCCAACAAAATCCTCTCCAATCAAAGTTATCGCTGGTGAAGATTTTGCGCTTAGAACCTTTGAACGCTTTACCGAGCGTGCTCTAGATCAATACAACGACCAAAGAAATAGAGCGGACCTAAGCGGTACATCACACCTTTCTCATGCCTTAGCCCACGGAGAGATACATCCAAGAACACTTTTGGCCACGCTGAATGACTCCCCTGCCCACGAAGTCTTTCGTAAAGAGATAGCCTGGCGTGAGTTCTATGCAGATGTGCTGTTCAATTACCCACATACAGTAGATGACTACTACGAACCTAGATTCAAGAAGTTTAGGTATGACACTGGAAAATTGGCTGACGAGCGTTTTGCAGCTTGGTGCAAAGGTGAAACAGGTTACCCAATGGTTGATGCAGGTATGCGTCAACTACTTGCCGAAGGCTGGATGCATAATCGAGTTCGAATGATTGTTGCCTCTTTCCTAGTCAAAGATTTACACATTGAATGGACTAAGGGAGCAGCACACTTCGAAAATCATCTCAGCGATTTTGATCCAGCATCAAACTCTCATGGTTGGCAATGGACAGCTGGATGTGGAACGGATGCGTCTCCGTATTACCGAATCTTTAATCCGATCTTGCAAGGCCTTAAGTTTGATCCGGACGGCAACTACGTCCGCAAATATATTCCAGAACTAAGACATTTAGAGGGTTCTGCTGCTCACGAACCATGGGAAGTTTTTGATGGCTACTCAGGAGGATATCCTGAACAAATAGTTGACCATTCAGAAGAACGAAACGAATCGTTGGCTCGACTAGAAGAGCTCAAAAACCTAAATTCTTAGAAGATTTTTATAAACACCAGCGGGTCAACTCCGATGGCAATAAACAAAACCGTCAAATACGTTATTGAGAAGTGAAAGAGCTTCATCGGGTTTTCAACTACGCCAAGTTTGGTTTTGTTCTGAAGTTGATGAGCCTCAACGATAAACCAAATGCCGCCGACTAGTGCTGTCAATGTATAGATCAAGCCCATCGGGTGAACCGGTATAAGTAAGAACGTAGAAGCAACCATCGCGTAACTATAGAGAACGATCTGCTTGGCTACATTTTGGCTGTCAGCTACCACTGGAAGCATCGGCACACCGGCTGCTTTGTAATCAGCTAAATACTTGATTGATAGCGGCCAGTAATGCGGTGGAGTCCATAAGAAGATCATTAGAAACAAAACCGCAGCTGACCAGGTTACTGTTCCAGTCACAGAGCTAAAACCAATCAGCACGGGCATGGCACCAGCAGCGCCACCCCAGACGATGTTTTGGGCGGTTCTTCTCTTCAGGAGCAGGGTGTAGATGAAGATGTAGAACAATTCAGCTGATAGGGCCAAGATAGCGCTAAGCCAGTTGACCATGAAACCAAGCCAGAGCACAGAAATAACTCCGATGGCCACAGCAAAGACTTTTGCCTCCAAAAGGCTCAAATGCCCAGTAACTAGAGGCCTTTTCTGGGTTCTTCCCATGATTTTGTCGATATCAGCGTCAATAATGCAGTTAAATGCGTTTGCTGACCCGGCACTTAGTGATCCACCAATCAATGTGGCTAAAACTAGCCAAAGGTCAGGAATCCCCTGCTGAGCCAAAATCATGACTGGAACGGTCGTAATTAGCAGCAATTCGATGACTCTTGGCTTGGTTAAAGCCAGATACGCCGCCATTTTGCGACCAAAGGAGATTTTCAACTTTGGGCTTGATTGGGTGGATTTGGTCGCGGAAGTCATTCCCTCAAGTCTAAGCGAAATTGAATCTTCCGTTACATATCCGTAATCAAAATGGGTGTCGGGTATAGACTTCAAAGGCACCAAAACTAGCCATTGAGCACCGAATATCGGCTCAAAAATGCGATAAAAAGGGCGATGAAGCCTTGACTAAGAGATATTCGACTCAAAGACAATAAGGAGAAAGTGCCGTGTCACTAATCTGGGACAACATAGATTCAAAATCTGTAGATACCGCTCGTGTTCTTGCTGCTGATGCAGTAGAAAAGGTTGGTAATGGCCACCCTGGTACAGCTATTTCGCTGGCCCCAGTTGCGTATCTACTATTCCAGAAGGTTATGTGCCACGATCCTGCAGACGAAAAGTGGACAGGTCGTGACCGCTTTATTTTGAGTGTTGGTCACTCCTCACTGACCATTTATAACCAGTTGTATCTAGCAGGTTACGGTCTCGAACTTGATGACATCAAGGCTCTAAGAACTTGGGGCTCAGCAACACCTGGTCACCCAGAATACGGCCACACCAAGGGTGTTGAAATCACCACCGGTCCCCTAGGTCAAGGATTAGCATCTGCAACTGGTTTTGCCTACGCTGCAAGATTCGAAAGAGGACTCTTCGATCCAGAAACAGCTCAGGGTGAGAGTGCATTCGATCACTTTGTTTATGTGATTGCCGGTGACGGTGACATGCAAGAAGGTGTGACCAGCGAAGCAGCATCGCTTGCAGGGCACCAACAGCTTGGCAACCTAGTAGTTATTTATGACAGCAACCAGATTTCTATCGAAGATGACACCAACATTGCATTCACTGAAGATCTCACCGCTCGTTACAACGCATACGGTTGGCACACTCAAACAGTTGACTGGAAAAAGACAGGCAACTACCACGAGGACATTCAAGAGCTTTACTCAGCTATTGAAAAGGCTAAAGCAGAAACAACTAAGCCGTCACTGATTACCCTTCGCACCATTATCGGTTGGCCTTCACCTAATAAGCAGAACTCTGGAAAAATTCACGGCTCTGCTCTAGGTGCAGAAGAACTTGCTGGACTAAAAACAGTTCTTGGTTTTGATCCAGAAAAGACTTTTGAAGTTTTGCCAGAAGTTATTGAACACACTCGCAACAATGCAGCTGCCAGAGCTAAAGATGCCAGAGCCACTTGGCAAGCAAAGTTCGACGCATGGGCTTCTAGTAACCCTGATAAGAAAAAGTTTTATGACAGAGTTCAGTCTGGACAAACTCCGGCCGAACTTGAATCTTCTCTCCCGGTCTTTGATGGTGGCACAGAAATTTCCACACGTTCAGCCAGTGGAAAAGTTATCAATGCAATTGCAAAAGTTATGCCAGAGCTTTGGGGTGGATCTGCTGACCTTGCCGAATCTAACAACACAACTATTGAAGGCGCGAAGTCTTTCGTTCCATCAGAGTGGTCTACACACGAATGGTCAGGTAACCCTTACGGTCGTGTTCTTCACTTCGGAATTCGTGAACACGCAATGGGCTCTATCTTGAACGGTATTGTGCTGCACGGTAACACCAGAGCCTTCGGTGGAACCTTCCTTATCTTCAGCGATTACATGCGACCTGCTGTTCGCCTCGCTGCTCTAATGAAGGTTCCTTCAATCTTCGTATGGACTCACGACAGCGTTGCTTTAGGTGAAGATGGTCCTACCCACCAGCCGGTTGAGCAGCTTGCAACTCTTAGAGCTATCCCTGGTCTAGACATGGTCCGCCCAGGCGATGCTAATGAAGTTGCTTACGCGTGGAAGACAATCCTTGAGCGTCGCAATAACCCTGCAGGTATTGCTTTGACCCGTCAGAACATTCCAGTGTTCAAGCGTGGCGAAGCAGATGAAACTGGTGCCGTATTCGCATCGGCTGAGCTAACTTCAAAAGGTGCATACACACTTATCGATGCATCTAACTCAAAGCCTGAACTGATTCTTATCGCTACAGGATCTGAAGTTCAGCTTGCAGTAGAAGCCAGATTGAAGCTTGAAGCTGAAGGCATCAAGACACGAGTTGTTTCAGCACCTTGCGTTGAGTGGTTCGATGAGCAATCAGAGGCATACAAAGAATCAGTCTTGCCAAGCGATGTAGCTGCTCGAGTATCTGTTGAAGCTGGACTATCACTTGGTTGGAGCAAGTATGTCGGTCGTTCAGGTGAGAGTGTCTCTATCGATCACTTCGGAGCCTCAGCTGACTACAAGACTCTATTCAGAGAATTCGGCATGACTACAGATGCAGTTATCAAAGCTGCTCACAAATCACTTAGTAACTAAGAAACCAACAGGAGAAAAACAATGACTAGTCCCCTAGCTCAAGTAGCAGCAAATGGAGTCAGCATCTGGCTTGACGATCTTTCAAGAACAAGGATCTCTTCTGGTGCTTTATCAGAACTTATTCACTCGAGAAATGTTGTCGGGGTTACCACAAACCCAACAATTTTTGCCCAGTCAGTTGGAAAAGGCGAAGGCTACGAGGTTCAGGTATCAGAGTTAGCCGCAGCAGGTGCCAGCGCTACAGAAGCAATCTTCGAAATCACCACTAAAGATGTTGCTGACGCTTGCGATGTGTTTGCTGATGTCTATGCCTCAAGCCATGGTTTCGATGGTCGCGTCTCAATAGAAGTAGAACCAGGCCTTGCCAACGACACTGCAGGAACTGTAACTCAGGCTAAGGAACTTTTTGCCAAGGTTAACCGCGAAAACGTAATGATCAAGATTCCAGCTACTAAGGCAGGACTTGCTGCAATCACTGAAGTTATCTCGAACGGTATCAGCGTAAACGTAACTTTGATTTTCTCGCTACAGAGATACCGTGAAGTTATTGAAGCCTATAAAGCAGGTATTGCCCTGGCACATGCAGCAGGAAAAGATTTGAGCAAGATTCATTCGGTAGCTTCATTCTTCGTTTCAAGAGTAGACACCGAAATCGACAAGAGATTGGTAGCTGTTGGCACAGCGGATGCACTGCAAATGAAGAGTAAGGCAGCTCTTGCTAATGCCAGATTGGCCTACGAAGTGTTTGAGACAGAGTTTGCTAAAGCAGACTGGTCCGCTCTTGCTGCCGCTGGAGCAAACAAGCAGAGACCACTTATGGCCTCTACCGGTGTTAAGGATCCAGCGTTAAGCGACACTCTCTATGTCACCGAGCTAATTGCTCCTGAGCTTGTGAACACCATGCCTGAAAAGACCATGGAAGCAGTTTTCGACCACGGTGTAGTGCCTGAGAACAGCATCACAAACAAGTACGCCGAGGCCAAACTTGTGCTTCACACAATTGGTGCAATGGGTATCTCTTATGACGAGGTAACTGAACTTCTCGAGCAAGAAGGTGTTGACAAGTTCATCATCTCTTGGAATGAATTGGTTGAGTCAGTTGACGCTGCTCTAAAGGCTGCCAACTAATGACGATTAGCGTTAGAGCTTTTGGAACTGCGAATGAAGCAGTCCAACAAAACATCTCGCAACTAGTTGATGAGAAAGTAGCCAGCAGAATTGCCGACAAAGACTTCACACTGTGGGGTAAGGAAGCTGAAGCCGAGTCTTCAATCAGACTTGGTTGGGTTAACTCGGCAAATGATTCTCAGGTATTGGTCGCAGAGATTCTTAAATTGCGCGACCAGTTTAGAGCACAGGGTGTAAATCGATTTGTTTTGTGCGGCATGGGTGGCTCTTCACTTGCTCCTGAAGTCATTACAAACAAATACGGAGTTGAGCTTGTTGTTCTAGATTCGACTTCCCCAGACCAGGTTAGAGCTGTTGTCGCTAAAGACATTCAGCGCACAGCAATCATCGTCTCTTCGAAATCCGGTTCTACTGTCGAAACAGATTCACAGAAGCGTATTTTTGAAGAAGCGTTCACTAACGCAGGAATTGAAAAGACTGAACGTATCGTCATCGTCACAGACCCTGGTTCACCAATGGAAGCTGCGGCTAAAGCTGATGGATACAAGATCTTCAACGCGGACCCAACAGTTGGTGGAAGATATTCAGCGCTAACAGCATTCGGGCTGGTTCCTTCTGGTTTTGCTGGAGTGGATATCCAAGAACTGCTTGATCAAGCAAAACAAGCTGCAGTTGTCTTAGCCGAAGATAGCGCAGAGAATCCAGGATTGATTCTTGGAGCAGCTCTTGCTAGATCAGCAAATGGAAACGGATTCAAAGACAAGATTGGGCTTTTGGCAGATCAGAGTTCTTTGCCTGGATTTGGTGACTGGATTGAGCAGTTGGTTGCTGAATCAACCGGTAAGCACTCTTTAGGTGTATTGCCAGTTGTGTTGCAAGCAAAGAGCTATGAGAGCTTTGCGGATCTCAACGACATGCTGTTGGTTGAGATTTCAGGAGATAAAACTGTAGAAATGGCCGAAGGAGTAAGTGTTAGCGCTCCCCTCGGTGCTCAATTCATGCTTTGGGAATACGCAACTGTTGTAGCAAGCCGCTTGCTAGGCATCAACCCGTTTGATCAGCCAGATGTTGAATCAGCAAAGATTGCTGCACGAGGAATGCTTGAGAAGAGAGCAGAGCTTACAAAAAGTGAGCACAGTTTCGATTCAATTGAGGTTAGCGCACTGGGTCTAGACCTATCAGGAGTAACTGGAGTTGCAACAGCACTGGTCAAACTGCTGTCAGAGCTTGCATCTGATGGATACGTTTCAGTTCATGCATACATGGACAGAACTGCACAGGTAAGTTCTGAAGCTCTACGGGATGCGCTTGCTTCAGTGTCGGATCGTCCAACAACTTTTGGTTGGGCTCCTAGATTCCTTCACTCAACAGGTCAATATCACAAAGGCGGGCCGCGCCAGGGTGTCTTCCTTCAGCTAGTTGCGAAAACTTCTGAAGATGTCGCTGTGCCAGGCAGAGAGTTCACTTTTGGTGAGCTAATCGCATCCCAAGCTGCAGGAGATGCCAAGGTACTAGCAGAGCTAGGTAGACCAGTTCTAACTTTGACTCTGAACAATCCTGTAGCAGATTTCAATACAGTTCTAGCGGCAATTGGTTAAGGAGAAACAAAACCTATGGTTGAAGTGAAGTTAGGTCTCGGGTCTAATCCCCTTAGAGATCCACTTGATCGCAGACTAAATCGTATTGCTGGTCCATCCGGGCTAATCATTTTCGGTGTGACCGGTGACCTAAGCCGCAAAAAGCTAATGCCGGCTGTTTACGATCTAGCTAACCGTGGTTTGTTGCCACCAGGTTTCTCTTTAGTTGGTTTTGCTAGAAGAGACTGGGAAGACCAAGATTTTGGCCAGGTAGTAAAAGAAGCAGTCAAAGAGTATTCAAGAACTCCTTGGAGCGAAGACATTTGGAATCAGCTCTCAAAGGGAATCCGTTTTGTATCAGGTGAATTTGGTGACGATGCAGCCTTTGACAAGCTCAGAGAAACCATTGAGGCATTAGATGCTGAAAGAGGCACTAATGGAAACCACGCTTTCTACCTGAGCATTCCACCTAAGGCCTTTCCTCTAGTTACTCAACAGTTGTCAAGATCTGGACTAGCAGATCCAAAACCTGACCAATTTAGAAGAGTCGTTATCGAGAAGCCTTTCGGCCACGACCTCCCGTCCGCTCGTGAGCTCAATGAAGTTGTTGAATCTGTATTCCCTGCCGACTCCATTTTCAGAATCGACCACTATCTAGGTAAAGAAACAGTTCAGAACATTTTGGCGCTCAGATTTGCGAACCAACTTTATGAGCCGCTATGGAACAATAACTACATTGACCACGTTCAGATCACTATGGCTGAAGATATTGGAGTTGGCGGCAGAGCTGGTTACTACGACGGTATCGGTGCAGCAAGAGATGTCATCCAGAATCACCTACTTCAGCTACTTGCACTTACTGCAATGGAAGAACCAGTTTCATTCGATGCTGCGGACTTGAGAGCTGAAAAAGAGAAAGTTCTTTCTGCGGTTAGGCTTCCTGAAGATATAGGTAAGCACACATCTCGTGGCCAATACATTGGTGGCTGGCAGGGTGGCGAAAAGGTTACCGGTTTCCTAGACGAAGAGGGTATGAATCCTGATTCAGTAACTGAGACCTTCGCAGCTATGAGACTTGATATCAACACTCGCCGCTGGGCTGGTGTCCCGTTTTATCTTCGTGCAGGTAAAAGACTAGGTCGCAGGGTTACTGAGATTGCCGTTGTTTTCAAACGCGCTCCGCAACAAATCTTCGGTGCCAGCCAAACCTCTGCTTTAGGTCAGAATGCTCTAGTTATTAGAGTGCAACCAGACGAGGGTGTAACAATCAGATTTGGTTCTAAGGTACCTGGCGTTGGCATGCAGGTTCGAGATGTGACTATGGACTTCGGATACGGTCACGCCTTCACTGAGGCAAGCCCAGAAGCGTACGAGAGACTAATTCTTGATGTCTTGCTTGGCGATCCACCGCTATTTCCTAGACATGAAGAAGTTGAACTGTCATGGATGATTCTTGACCCAATAGAAGAGTATTGGGCTAAGAACGGCAAGCCAGAGCCATATCGACCTGGCACCTGGGGTCCTGAATCTGCTGATGCAATGATGGCTGCCGATGGCCGAGTTTGGAGACGTCCATGATCAAGAATCTACCGAACACGACCACTTCAAAGATTTCTCGCGAGCTAGTAACCATTCGTGAAGAAGGTGGCGCTGTAGCACTGGGTAGAGTTCTCACTCTCCTAGTTCAAACAAAGTTCTCTGGAATTGAAGAAGCGATTCTTGCCGCTAATGAAGCTTCAAGAGCGCATCCTTGCCGCATCATTGTGCTAGCTGATGAAGATGTGCCTAGTAACTCGGAACCTAGGTTAGACGCCGAGATTCGTGTTGGTGGTGATGCCGGAGCTTCTGAAGTTATCGTGCTCAGCGCTTACGGTGAAGCTGCAAGCGATCCAGAGAGTCTCGTTACTGGTTTGCTACTGCCAGATGCGCCAGTTGTTGCTTGGTGGCCTGGTGCTGCACCAGTGAAGCCTTCTACCTCAGCAATTGGACGAATAGCTCAAAGAAGAATCACTGACGCTGCCAACCAGCCTGACCCTCAAGCTTGGTTAGCTTCCCTTGCGCATAACTACGAACCAGGCGACAGTGATTTTGCTTGGACAAGACTGACTCTTTGGCGAGCTCAACTAGCAGCCGTATTGGATCAGCCACCGTTTGATCCAGTCACCAAAGTAATTGTCACAGGTGCATCTGATTCCCCTAGTACTGATTTACTCGCTGCTTGGCTTACCCAAAAACTAGGTGTTGCCGTTGAACTGGTTAGAACAGTTAGAGGCGAGGCAGTTACTGGAATCAAAGGCGTGAAGCTGGAGCGTGCTTCTGGTGAGATTGAGATTGTTCGCAATGTTCCTGATGTAGCAACGCTGATTCAACCCTCCCAACCAACTCGTGACATAAACCTACCTAGAAGATCTCTTCGTGATTGCCTTATTGAAGACCTTCGACGTCTAGATAGTGATGACGCATTTGGGAATTTGATAGTTGCCGGCTTCGGAAGCGCTAAGAGTTCTGGTAAGTAAATAATGCAATCGGTTGAAGTGAGAAAAGCTATCAATGCGTTAGATGTTGCCTCTCAGGCCGCAGACGAGATTATTGCAAGTTTGATTTCTATTCTTCAGTCCAAAGAAACTGCGAATATCGCTCTTACCGGTGGAACTGTCGGAATTTTGACTCTTGAGGTTTTAGCAAGAACCGAGATTCAAACTGAAGTCGATCTTTCAAAGGTGCATTTTTGGTGGGGCGACGAAAGATATGTTGCTTCGGATTCAAGCGATCGAAACGCCAATCAAGCAAGAACAGCTTTCCTTAATGTGGCATCAGTGAATGAATCTAACATCCACGAGTTTCCTGCTACAGACTCAGGTCTAAGCGTTGATCAGGCTAGAGACCAGTTTGAGCAGTATTTTTTGAATGCCTTTGAAGGCAAGCCTCCTGTTATGGATTTGACAATTTTGGGTATGGGTCCGGATGGACATGTTGCATCGCTATTCCCAGGTATGGCTAACGATTCTAAGAATGTAGTAGCGGTGCACAACTCCCCTAAGCCTCCAGCTGAACGTTTATCGTTGAGCATGGACGTAATTAACGCTTCGAAGAAAATTATCTTTGTGGTTTCTGGAATTGATAAGTCTGAAGCTGTTGAGTCCGTCCACAAGGATCCAGACTGCGAACTTCCGGCCGCAAAAGTTTCAGCAACAGGTCAAACTCTTTGGATCATCGACGAAGCAGCCGGCGCTGCTTTTTGGAGTTGCTAGTTAAGCTTTAGTTCCTTTAGCGGCTTTCTTAGCTTCTGCCTTTGCTTCAGCCAGAAGTCGCACGCGGCGTTCTTTCACAATTGCGACAGCCTCATCAAGAAGATCTTTTGCTTCTTGAGCGGTTCTTCTTTCCTTCACGTAAGCAAGGTGAGTCTTGTATGGCTCATGCTTAGCAATCTGAGGCGGGTTGTCTTTGTCTTGACCAGCTGGAAGGCCACAGTGTGGGCAGTCTAGTTCAACAGGAAGTTCTGCAGCATCAACACTGGCAGCAAAAGACGTGGTGAAGCTGTGGTTATTGCAGCAGTAGTAACTGAGCTTTACTCGCTCTGCTTGAAAACCATTGTCCTGCTCGCCCATTGGGCCAGCTCCAACGCGTGATCCTCTAATTGCTGCTGTATTACCGCTCATAGGTTATGCCCAAGAATAAGTTGATGCCAGACCAAGGATGATGACTGTTGTGACCCAAACAAGGCCCAAGATGACGGTGATTCTGTTTAGGTTACGCTCAGCAACACCGGAAGAACCCATAGTGTTGTTGATTCCACCACCGAACATGTCGCTAAGTCCGCCTCCGCGACCCTTGTGCAGAAGGATAAGCAGGGTTAGAAGAAGGCTAGTAACGCCTAGCAGGATTCTTAGGGCGATGATGATACCGGTCATTTATACGATCTTTCTTTTCTCAGAGACTTGTCGTCTCCCTTGTAAATTATAAGGTCAGGTGCTTTAGGAAGCGAGAAATCCCAGAGAACTCTTCAACGTCAAGGCTAGCCCCGCCAACTAGCACCCCGTCGACCTCTGGGCTTCGCAAAAACCCTGCCACATTGGCTGCTTTTACCGATCCGCCATACAAAATCCTTGTACTTTGGGCTATTTCAGGGCCTAGAAGACCCTCAATTGCTTCACGAATCTTGGTGGCTACGCTGGCAGCTTGCTCAGGTGTTGCCACCTGGCCTGTACCGATAGCCCAGACAGGCTCATAAGCCACAATGAACTCTCCAACTTTTGCAGGGCCTGCGAGGGCAGCCAGTATCTGACGAACAGGCACTGCGCTCTGGCCTTCGGCTTCTAGCTCTTCTAGGGTTTCGCCAACACAAATTACTGGAATCAGGCCGTGTTTGAAAGCTGCAGAAACCTTAGCCTGAACCATGACATCGTCCTCGTGGTGATAGCTTCTGCGTTCACTGTGACCGATAAGGACATACTGTACGTCAAGTTTCTTTAGGAAGGCACCTGAAATGTCTCCCGTATAAGCACCTGAATCGTGCTGACTCAGGTCTTGGGCACCAAGAGATAGTGAGTACTTCTCTGCGCTAATCAGTGTTTGAACAGTTCTGAGATCAGTAAATGGTGGGAAAACAGCGACTTCAGTCTTTGTATAGTCATGGTTAGCATCAGCTAGTGTCCAAGAGAGTTTCTGCACCAACGCAATTGCTTGCTGGTGATCCAAGTTCATCTTCCAGTTTCCTGCAATGAACGGAACTCTTTCTACACTCACTTCAAAACCTCTAATCCAGGCATTTGCTTGCCTTCTAAGAATTCTAAACTAGCCCCGCCACCGGTTGAGATGTGCGAAAACGCAGAGTCTTCAAATCCAAGAATCCTTACTGCAGCAGCTGAGTCGCCACCACCAACCACTGATAAACCATCAACTTCACTCAAAGCAAGAGCAACTTGCTTAGTGCCATTAGCAAAGGCTTCAATTTCGAATACCCCCATCGGTCCATTCCAGAAAACAGTCTTGGCATCTCTGATGACTTCTGCAAAAGCTAGTGCGCTGTCTGGACCAATATCTAAGCCAAGACCGGTTGCACCAAAAGCGCTGTCTTCAATCTCCGAAGACTTTGTTATTTGAATCTCAGCATCGGCACCGAACTTACTTGCAACAACAATATCGGTTGGAAGGATAACCTCGACTCCAAGTTCTTTTGCTCTGGCGAGATAACCCTTGACTGTATCAATCTGATCAACTTCCAGAAGGCTTGCGCCAACTTTGTGACCAAGAGCTGCCAGGAAAGTGAAAACCATTCCACCACCGACAAGAAGTTGGTTTACGTGTGGGAGAAGATGATCAATAACACCGAGCTTGTCTGAAACTTTAGAACCGCCAAGAACAACAGCGTAAGGACGCTCTGGGTTTTTTGTAAGCCTTGTTAGTACTTCCATTTCCTTCTCAATTAGAAGTCCAGCAACGCTTGGAAGTAAACCTGGCAGCTCATATACCGAGGCTTGCTTTCTGTGCACAACACCAAAGCCATCGCTTACGAACAGGTCTCCGAGTTCAGCTAGCAACTGTGCGAAGACCAGCCTTTCGCTTGATTCTTTAGCTGTTTCACCTGCGTTGAAGCGTAGGTTCTCAAGTACCAGCACTTCCCCGTTCTGCAGTTCTTCAACCGCCTCTGACGCTTCTGGACCAGTAGTAGTTGGGCAGAATGCTACAGAGCTACTAAGAACCTCACCTAGACGTTTTGCTACAGGTTCTAGTGAGTACTTTACATTTGGAGTTCCGTCAGGGCGGCCAAGGTGGCTTATTACGATTACCTTAGCTCCGCGTTCCAAAAGATAATTCAAAGTAGGCACTGATGCAAGGATTCTTCCGTCATCAGTGATTGTTGAGCCATCCAGTGGAACGTTTAGGTCGCAACGTACGATTACCCGCTTGGAACTTAGATCCGGTAGGTCAGCTAAAGTGCGCATCTACTGGTTTAGAGTTTCGCAGCAACAAGTTCAGTTAGCTCAACCAAACGGTTTGAGTAACCCCACTCGTTGTCATACCAAGAAGAAAGCTTCACTGTGGTACCGCCGATAACGCGCACCAGACCAGCATCAAAGATTGATGAGTGTGGGTCAGTCACGATGTCGCTAGAAACAATATCGTCTTCGGTGTACATCAGGATGCCCTTCATAGCTCCTGCTGCTGCAGCTTTATAAGCTTCCTTAATTTCTTCAATTGTTACTTCAACTTTAGAAACCAAAGTTAGGTCTGTAATCGAACCTGTTGGAACTGGAACACGAAGCGCAAAACCATCCAACTTGCCCTTTAGTTCTGGAAGAACTAGACCCAGAGCCTTAGCTGCACCTGTTGATGAAGGAACGATGTTGATTGCAGCCGCGCGCGCACGACGAAGATCGCTGTGCGGACCATCCTGGAGATTCTGGTCAGCAGTGTAGGCGTGCACTGTGGTCATGAGACCATTGACGATTCCGAACTTGTCGTTGAAAACCTTGGCAAGTGGTGCCAAACAGTTAGTTGTGCAAGAAGCGTTTGAGATGATGTGGTGGTTTGCTGGGTCGTAAAGGTGCTCGTTCACACCGATAACAAATGTGCCATCTTCACCCGTTGCAGGTGCTGAGATAATGACCTTCTTAGCTCCGGCATCTATGTGCTTCTGCGCATCCTTGGCATCAGTAAAACGACCAGTTGATTCGATAACGATGTCAACACCTAGATCTCCCCAACCTAAGTTTGCAGGGTCGCGCTCAGCTAGAACCTTGATGGTTGTTCCACCAACAAGAATATTCTGGCCCTCAACACGAACGTCCATGTTTAGACGACCGGTTACGGAGTCATACTTTAGAAGGTGAGCTAGGCCCTTAGGATCGCTCAAGTCGTTAACTGCAACAATTTCTAAGTCTGTTCCCTTGGCGAGCTCTGCTCTAAGGAAATTACGTCCGATTCTTCCGAAACCATTGATTCCAACGCGTGTGGTCATTGTTTAACTCCATTTATACTTGGCATCGCAAAAGATGCGTTTTTGAGGGGTGGTGAGGCTTCTAACCACTCAACGTCGGGTGGGATACCTACTTTTAGGGTAGCAGAAGAGTTGAGGTGTTCTGGCTAGCCTCTAGGAAGCGAGCCTGAACATCAGCCCAATTCACGATGTTCCAGAAGGCTTTCACATACTCTGGTTTTACGTTCTGGTAATCCAGGTAGAAGGCGTGTTCCCACATGTCTAGCATCAATAGCGGGATAGAACCCACAGATAGGTTGCCCTGGTGGTCGTAAAGCTGTTCGATGATCAATTTCTGGCCCAAGATATCCCAAACCAGGATTGACCAGCCAGAGCCCTGAATACCTAGAGCGCTGGCGGTGAAGTGGGCTCTGAAGGCGTCAAAAGAACCGAAGTACTCATCGATTGCTGCTGCTAGTTCACCGGTTGGCTTGTCGCCACCTTCCGGTGACATGTTTTTCCAGAAAACGGTGTGGTTAACGTGACCAGCAAGGTTGAAAGCAAGGTCCTTTTGGAACTTGTTGACCATAGTTAGGTCGTTTTTCTCTCTTGCATCGGCTAAAGCGTCTAGAGCTGAATTTGCTCCATTGACGTAAGCCAAGTGGTGCTTATCGTGGTGCAGCTCCATGATCTTTCCAGAGATGTTTGGCTCTAGAGCTCCGTAGTCGTAACTCAGGTCTGGCAAAACATATTTACTCATGGTGCTCCTCTGTTGTTAGTTTTATTGTGAATCAAGTTCGGTGTTAGGAATTCCTTGCTCTGCTGCAACTTTATCCGCTAAAGCCAGCAAACGACGTATCCGGCCAGCAATGGCGTCTTTGGTTAGTGGCGGTGTGGCCAGTCTGCCCAAGTCATCAAGGCTCGCATCGCGATTGTTCAGACGTAACTCCCCAGCCACCTTTAGGTGCTCTGGGATATCATCGCCAAGAATCTCCATGGCTCTTTTAACTCTTTGACCTGCGGCTACCGCTGCTTGAGCTGACCTCATTAGGTTTGCATTGTCAAAGTTGGCAAGTCTGTTTTGTTTGCCTCTAACTTCACGTCTTACTCTGAGTTCCTCATACTTGAGAACCACTCCATGAGCGCCAACGTGCTTGAGTATTTCCACAATTGCATCACCCTCGCGCACTACCACTCGGTAGACACCTCGCGCTTCCCTCACTTTGGCAAAAACGTCAAGTCTTCTAGCGATACCAACCAAAGCCATAGCTGCTTCGTTACCAGGTGCAGTTATCTCTAAGGTGGCAGAACGTCCTGGGTCAGTAAGTGAACCGTGTGCAAGTATTGCTCCACGCCAAACCGCTTCTGCATCTGCTTTGCTGCCAGACACCAATGCCGCAGGTAAGCCTCGTACAGGTCGGTTCTTGGTATCAATTAGTCCAGTTTGACGCGCAAGGATCTCCGCGTTCTCTGTGACCTTGATTCTGTAATGGGTGCTCTTGCGAATTCCGCCAGCTGCAATTACTGCCAGTTCACTCTCGACTCCGTAAACTTCTGCGAGTCCTTTACTTACCCTGCGAGCTAGTTGCGCTGTGTCAACCTCTACTTCAACAACAATCCTGCCCGCTACTAGATGTAGCCCACCGCAGAAGCGCAAAATTGTTGCAAGTTCAGCAGCACGAACTGTGCTCTTTGCAACTTCTACTCGAGCCAGCTCGTCTTTAAGTTCAGCGGTTAAAGCCATTACTACTCTTTTCCTAGGTCTCTATGCTTGATGCTTACTTCGATTCCTTCGTAATCTTGCAGGCGTTTGGCTATTTCTATAGCTGTTGCAACAGACCTATGCTTGCCACCGGTGCAGCCAATTGCGAATGAAACTCTCTTTCGGTTCTCTCTGATGTAACCATCGAGCACCGGCTTGAGCGCTGCAACGTAGTTCGTTATGAATTCCTGGGCACCTTCTTGGCCCAGAACGTAATCAGATACTGGCTTGTCCTGACCGTTGTATGGTCTAAGCGATTCGTTCCAATAAGGATTAGGAATAAAACGCATGTCTGCAATCATGTCAGCATCACTCGGTGAACCATATTTGAAGCCAAAACTCTGAATAATTAATTTCAGTTTGCTTGTCTGCTCGTTTGAGAAGCTTTCCGCGATCTTTGAACCAAGTTCGTAAATGTTTAGTTCACTGCTGTCAATGACTAAATCTGCCTGTTCACGAAGCGGTAGTAAACGAGCACGTTCAATGGCGATGCCATCTGAAATAGTTCCATCACCTTGAAGTGGATGTGGGCGACGTACCTGTTCAAAACGCTTAATCAAAGCAGCGTCGTTGGCCTCTAGAAATAAGACCTGGACATCAATGTTCTCTGATTGTAAAGAAGTGATGTGTTCATTTAGATCCTGAAATAATTCACCACCACGAGCGTCGATGACAACTGCAAGTCTTGGTAGTGCTCGCTCAGTGATTGAGAACAGTTCCGCCATCGGTTTTAGCATTTGTGGTGGCAGATTATCGACCACGTACCAGTCCATGTCCTCTAAGGCATTGGCCACAGTTGAACGGCCAGCTCCAGACATGCCAGTTACCACAAGTAACTCATATGACTTTGAAGTGTTCAACTCAGTCCTTTCAACTGCCTAGTGCTAACTCTAGCCACTTTGCGACACGCCCGAGTTCCAAAAGCCAAATTGGGTAACCGCTTATGACTCCGTTGAAGCAAGGGTTTGAGCTATAGAAGCGGCCAAAACAGGCCCAATTCCAGCCACTTCGGCTATTTCATCGACGCTAGCCAGTCTTAGTCGCCTGGCAGAACCGAACCTTCTAAGCAGGGCTGAGACCCTTTTTTCGCCTAGGCCTTCGATTGCCTCTAACTCGGTGGCAATGCTTGATTTACGCTGCTTTCGCTGGGCTGTGATGGCAAATCGGTGGGCTTCATCGCGGATCCGCTGCAGCAAGAACAGTGATTCCGAACCCCTAGGCAAGATCACTGGAAAAGGATTGTTCGGTAGCCAAATCTCCTCAAGCCTCTTGGCTAAGCCAACTACAGCTAAGTCCTCTACCCCACTATCTTTCAAAGCTTTAGCCGCGGCATTGACCTGAGGTTGTCCACCATCGACTACTAACAAGCCAGGTCGATAGCTGAATTTGTTTTCGTTATCTTCAACCCCGGCAACCAAATACTTCAATCTTCTAGAGAGAGTTTGATAAAGCGAATCAGTATCGTCACTAGAAGTCTCAATGTTGAACTTACGATACAGATTCTTCTTAGGCAGTCCGTCTTCGAATACAACCATTGAAGACACAATCCCAGTGCCACCTAGATGAGAAACATCGAAACATTCAATACGCAGTGGAGCGGTTTTCAGATTCAAAGCCTTTTGCAACTCCGTGAGAGCCTCAGTTCTTGCACTAAAGTCAGCAGTTCTGCGCATCTTGTAAAGACCTAAAGCATGCTTTGCGTTTGTAAGTGCGGTTTCAGCAAGCGCTCGTTTATCTCCTCGCTGCGGAATCCTCAGATCTACTTTCGCACCTCTGATTTCTGAGAGCCATTGACCTAGAGCATCAGCGTCGGCAGGTAGGACAGGAACCAGCACTTCACGCGGAACATCGGATGCAAAAGTGGCATCCTTGCCGTAAACGTTTTGTAGGAGATATTCAACTAACTCAGATTGGTCTCTTTCAAGTTCTTTATCGACTACCCAGCCCATGACACCACGGATACGTCCTCCACGGACCCTGAATAAGCTAACCGCTGCAGCCAGTTCGTCATCAGCAATTCCAAAAAGGTCTGCATCCGTCTGGTCAGTGAAGACCACTGTGCTTTTCTCTAAAACAGTTTCCAAAGCGAAAATGTTGTCACGGAGTTTGGCAGCTAATTCAAAGTTACTTTCATCAGATGCCTTGAGCATTCTTACCTTGAGGGAATCTACATGTGTTTCGTCACCACTTTGTAAGAAGTCGGTGAAACCTTTAGCGAGCTCCTTGTGTTTTTCGGGAGTAACTCTCGATACGCAAGGTGCTGAACATTTGCCTATGTCAGCTAAAAGACAAGGTCGATTTGTTGATTTAGCAGTATTAAAAACACCTGCGGAGCATGAACGGATCGGGTAAACCTTCAACAAGCTGTCCAGGGTATCTCTAATCGCCCAGGCTTGAGTATAAGGACCAAAGTATTTGGCCCCTTTGATCTCCCTGTTCCTAGTGATGAAAACTCTAGGAGTCTTATCGGCCATAGTTATTGCTAGGTATGGGTAAGACTTATCATCTTTGAATCTGACGTTGAATGGTGGATTGAATTCCTTGATCCAAGTGAACTCAAGTTGTAGAGCTTCAAATTCCGTTTTGACAATTGTCCAGTTCACATCTCTTGCTGAGGTAACCATTCTTCTGGTTTTCTCTTGAAGGGTGCCTATAGGCGCAAAGTATGAAGTCAACCTTGCTCTTAGATTCTTAGCCTTACCAACATATAAGACTCGTCCATTCTCATCAAGAAAACGGTAGACACCAGGGTTGGTTGGTATCTCTGAGCTCTTTGGTCTAAAGCTAAGGTCATTAGCCATTTTTAGCTAAGTATTTCCTTGAGGAATTTACCGGTGTGAGACTTAGTTGATTTAGCTACCTGTTCTGGTGTGCCGACGGCGACAACCTCACCACCTCGCGAGCCACCTTCAGGGCCTATGTCGACAACCCAGTCTGCACTCTTGATCACATCTAGATTGTGTTCAATAACGATCACTGTGTTGCCTTTATCTACCAAACCGTTCAATACCAATAGCAACTTCCGCACATCTTCGAAGTGCAGACCCGTGGTTGGTTCATCCAAAACGTAGATGCTGCGTCCATAGGATCTCTTCTGAAGTTCAGTTGCAAGCTTGACCCTTTGAGCTTCACCACCAGAGAGAGTTGTAGCGCTTTGACCTAATCGCACATAGCCAAGGCCAACATCTACCAAAGTGTTGAGATACCTTGCGATTGAAGTTATAGCCGCGAAAAACTCCGCTCCTTCAGCAATTGGCATTTCCAGAACTTCAGCAATTGATTTGCCCTTGTACTTGACCTGCAAAGTCTCCCTGTTGTATCTAGCGCCATGACAAACCTCACAAGAAACATAAACGTCAGGCAAGAAGTTCATTTCAATCTTCAGGGTTCCATCCCCGCTACAAGCCTCACAGCGACCACCCTTTACGTTGAAAGAGAACCTGCCCTGCTGATAGCCACGAGCTTTTGATTCTTGAGTATCGGCAAAGAGTTTACGGATGTGATCAAACACCCCGGTATAGGTGGCTGGATTAGACCTAGGTGTTCTACCGATAGGGTTCTGGTCAACGTGGACTACTTTGTCTAGCTGATCGAGTCCTTCGACTCTGGTGTGCTTTCCTGCTACTCCCTTAGCTCCATTGAGTTTGTTAGCCAACACCTCATAAAGCACATCGTTGACTAGAGATGATTTTCCTGAGCCACTGACACCGGTGACAGCAGTAAAAGTACCCAGTGGGAAAGTAACATCAATGCTCTTGAGGTTATTCTCTCTAGCCCCGACAACCTTGATCTGACGATTCACATCGATTGGTCTGCGCTTTTTTGGTATCTCAATGGATTCTCTACCGCTTAAGAATGCTCCGGTAATGGACTCTTTATTGGTGAGGATGGCTTTGTAACTACCACTATGGACAACTTCACCACCGTGAACACCTGCTCCTGGACCGATGTCAACCAACCAGTCGGCTGCCTTGATAGTGTCCTCGTCATGCTCAACAACAATCAAAGTGTTTCCTAGGTTCTTCAACTTAATCAAAGTTTCAATAAGTCGCATGTTATCGCGCTGGTGCAAGCCAATACTTGGCTCATCTAGAACATATAAGACACCGGTAAGACCGGCTCCTATCTGAGTTGCAAGTCGAATTCGTTGCGCCTCTCCACCGGAAAGCGTTGCAGCAGCTCGT
>Ga0304730_1000543_pt1 | contig 32649 bp, 46 predicted proteins | sample M_130628_MF_Meta_FD_190474 | JGI IMG/M metagenome (GOLD analysis project Ga0304730, IMG submission 190474) | Freshwater microbial communities from Lake Montjoie, Canada to study carbon cycling - M_130628_MF_MetaG (v2) (version 2) | ecosystem: Environmental > Aquatic > Freshwater > Lake | place...
GATTGTGAACTATTCGCTGACTGTCGAAGCAAACTCCGAAGCGGAAGCATTGGAGATTGCTGACCAGACTGACCCCGCCGAGTTCGGTGAAGTTGGTCACGAGTTCACGATTGACTACGCCGAGGAAATCAAGTAGGACACGCGCGGGTGGCGGGCTTGACAAAAGTTCGTCACCCGTGCTACAATGAAAGAACAGCAAGACACCACGACGAAAGGATACAAAATGGCTCACTACACCATCAAGGCTCAATACGAGTACGAGGGAACTGTTGAGGCAGACAACCCCGAGGACGCGGAAAAGGAGTTCTGGGCAAACCTCGACTCCTTCTACACCTCGACCTACGACTACGAGTGTGTGGAAGTTCGCACCTGCTCGGAGTGCGCTCACGAGGGAGAAGCAGACGAGTTCGAGGACGAGGACACTTGCCTCGAATGTGCCGAGGAATCGGACGCCGAGTAAGACACGCGGGGCGGGGCGCGATTTGCGTCCCGTCCCGTTTCTTGCTACAATGGTAGTATCAACGACGAAAGGAAACAAAATGAATCACGAACGAAATGAAAAGTTTGACGAGTGGATTGACGACATCTATGAGCCAATTACTCTTGGGGCATTGACTTTCTACGCTTCCGACATTCTCTACAAGTGCGACCCGATTGCGTATCGCTGTTCGGTTTCGGATTGGGAGAGCGAACTCGAAAGCGAGGACGCATAATGAGCGCGGAGATAAAGCAGTACGAGCAAGACGCTTGCTTCTACACTTGGTCGAACGACTACGAAATTGTTTGGCAAGACAGCACTCTCCCCGACCCGCGCTTCTATGTCGCGCGGAATGGCGAAATGCGTATCAACATTCGCAAATCAACTGACGACGAATACTCGGTCGTGCGGTACACCGACGACCTGCGGGACTTCGGTATCAACACGGACGCGGAACTCCAAGCGTTCGCGGACAAGGGCGAGGACTACTTCATCTGGGACAACAACCCGTGGTTCGAAGTTTGCTCACGCAAGGACGGCGACCAAGACCTGAACGAAGTCTTTCACGAACTCGACGAAGCGATTGCCCAAGCCGAGATACTTTGGAAGCACTACGGCGCGGACGGCGACCTTTGGAAGGACGGCGAGTAATGGAACACGACGAGCAACTTCTGATTGACTTCCCGATAAACGGCGACGCGCGGGTGACGATTACCGAACTCGACGACGGTGAGAACGGCTACCGTCTGGCGTGGGACGACGGCGTGGTGAACGCGTGGGACGAGTGGTACGCCAGTCTGCCCGACGCGATTGCCCGAAGCGCGGTACTCGCCAAGTGCGTACTCGACTCGACCGACCGCACCGTCTACTCTTTCAGCACAACGGCGAGCGCCTTCTCGGGACTAGCCGAGGACTTCTTCGACGACGCACTCGACCGCGTGGTATTGTAGCCGTATGCTGATGAGAGAAGCCGTCGGGTACACGATACGCGAAATGCGAACCGAGCAACAACTCTACGGGATAACCGTGGCGTCACTAGCGAATGTGTCGGTGGCACACCTGTCGGACACCGAACGGGGACAAAAAGAAATGTCCAGCGAACTACTCGAACGGGTGGCGAGCGCGTTAGGTGTAACCGTCGGGCAGATACTCGCCCGTGCTGGTGGAGTGATGACCGAACTCGACCACCTGACGGGTGAACTTGACAGACCGACCGTCGTAGTGTAGAATGGTAGGACAGCACCACACGACGAAAGGATAAACAATGAACGACAAGCACACAACCGACGAACAGGGTGACCGTATCCGCGAGGGACTTGCGGACTTCATGGAAGCACCCGAAGAGTATTCGCTCTTCGACTTCGAAGATATCTTCGAAGACCGCGACCCGTTTGAGTTTCTCTAACGGACAGCGAGGGCGGGCGCGAAAGCGCCCGTCCTTCGTTTCGGAAATGTATGTTTTTTGAGTAGCCACTCGAACTTGACATTCGTGCGGTAAAGTGCTAGAATGGTAGTAACTGACGAAAGGACACACAATGTTTGACAACGAAGGACACTACATAAATCTGGAAGCACCCGCATACGAGGAGTTTTCATACGACGAGCCGACTTGGTCGGAAATCTTGCCGGGACTTTGGCAAGGCGGGACTAGCGAGCGCGACGACAGGACGGAACTGGGATACGAAGCAACCGAAATTGCTGATGTGACAAAAGACCATTTCGACTTTGTGGCGACGCTCTACGCGTGGGCGAAGCCCGCTGACTGGTTCGTGCGGGAGTACCGTTACGGAGTATACGACGGCGACGGTACGGACATAGATTACGACGAAATCCACGCTCTCGCAGGAATGGTACACGCGGAATGGAAGCGCGGTAATCGCGTTCTTGTCCGTTGCCAAGCGGGCTGGAATAGGTCGGGGCTGGTTATGGCTCTGGTGCTTATGCGCGACGGATATCGTGCGGACGAAGCCATCACGCTTATCCGCGACCGTCGAAGCGAATGGGCGTTGTGTAACACGGACTTTGAGAAATATCTCTTGGGACTTGACACGGCTACCGTCTAATGCTATACTGGTACGGTACGGCAAACAAACGACGAAAGGAAACAAAATGAAAGCACTGGTACTCACGACTGACAACACGATTGAGGTCGAGCAGGACACGGACGAGTTTGTGTCTTACGCAACACTCTCCCGTGCGGTCGGCGGAATGATTGAGGCAGTCACGCTTCCAAGCGGTCTGACTCTCTGGGTAAACGAGGAAGGCAAGATGAACGGGCTTCCCGTGAACGACTACGCAACTCGGTTGTTCGATTCGGCGTTCGGTTCGGGTATCGACATTATCGTCGGAAACGCCATCATCACGGGTGGCGCGGACGACGAGGGCGAGACGCTCGGACTGACTGACAAGCAGGTTGCGGAATTGGTCGCGGACTTGCTCTACGCTGGCTCACCGTCCTAATCAACGAGCGGACGCTCTGCCCGAAAGGGCAGGGCGTCCGTCGTTTCCGCGCGGATTTCCCGTACTCAAAAAACATACATTTCTGCGCGGTCTAGTTTGATGTCGGTGCTGCGCGGTAAACTATAAACATAACCGAATAAAGAAAGTTAGCGAATGGACTTGACAACCGTCTAGGCATACGCTATACTGGATACATAGGGCGAGAAAGGCTCTCCCTAATCGAAAGGACACACAATGAACACCACCGAAAACACCACCGTCGCATTCGACTTGGCTACCGTTGAGGCTCTCCACGTTTTTGAGGAAGCCAAGCGCGTTATCCGCGAGGCAGAGGAAGCCAAGAAAGAGGCAGAAGCGGTTATCCGCGAGGCTCTCGGCACGGCTACCACTGGCACGATTGCTGGCGTGACTGTCGTCAAAGTGAGCGAGCGCGAGCGCGTGAGCATTTCGGCAAGCGCGGTCAAGGAAGCCGACGAGGCTCTCTACAACCGTCTGGCGAAAGTCACTTCCTACTCCGTCTTGATGACGGCGTAGCCAGTCAGGGAGAGGGCGCGGAAACGCGCTCTCTCTTTGATTTGACAATGCGCCGATTGTGCGGTACAATGGTAAGACACCACGACGAAAGGATACAAAATGTTCCAGACAAAAACCAAGTGCTATGAATGCGGACGAGTGTTCGACCTATCGCACGAAAACGACGCGGACGAGTTTTACTACGGACACGATTGCGAGAGCGATTAGTCCGTGCGGTTGCCTCGCCGAAAGGCGGGGCAATTCCGCGCCGAAAAAATGTAGGTTTTTTGAGTGGCGTGGCGACGTGGGACGCGGATAGTTTCGTGTCCGTGCTGCGCGGTACAATGGTAATACCAACGACGAAAGGAAACACAATGGACATCAACGAGCCACTTCACCAAGACGAAATGGAATTCATCTTTAGCGCGTGCGCCGAGGACGAGAATGACTATTTCCCGCAGGTCGCACTTCACACATACTTTCCGCGCGGATTCGCTCTCGCGTCGGTTGAGGAATGTGTCTACTGTGGCGTAGCGCACGAACAGTCTTTCGACTACTCGACTGACGTTTGACACACCGAGCGCGGGCAGATTTGACTCTGTCCGCGCTCTGTGTTACACTGGTTAGAGAGCAACACACCACAACGACGAAAGGTTACACAATGAAATTCCAACTCACCATCACTCTCGGAAACGACGCGATGAAAGACGAGCACGACTTGGCGGACGCTATCCGTCGAGTCGCGGAGTCCGTCGCCAATTTCTCCATCACGCCCGGCTCGACTATCATCGGCGGGACGACGCGGGACGAGAATGGCAACAAAGTCGGGACTTGGTTCGTCGAGTAGGCGACGACGCGCCGACGCCCGTGCCGAAAGGTGCGGGCGTTTCGCGTTCCCGCTCGGCGGGTGGCGCGGGCCGGGCCACTCAAAAAACATACATTTCTGAAGCCGGGATTTTTTGGCGCGGGAAAGCGGGCAGGTTTCCCTGCCCGCTCACGCTGTCCCTACTGCCGGGGGAGTGGCACTTTGAGAATTGCCAGAGCGAAAATCATTTGTCGACATTCGATATGCGTTTCCGTCGTGAGGGACTTTTCGCAGATTTGGCAGTTATTCATTTTGTCTCCTTTGTCGTGGTGTAATTCCAGTATAGCGCATAGCGCGGACAAAGTCAAGTCCAAAATAAAAAAAGTTTTTTGCGTTTCGACTTGACAATGTCGGGGGTGGTGTGTATACTGGAAGGACAGGGCGAGATTGGCTCTCCCTCAAACGAAAGGCAACACAATGACACACACCACCATCTCCCTCGACCTCGAAGGCGCGAAGGCTCTCAAGGACTTCGAGGACGCCAAGGCAGTAATCCGCGACGCGGAGAATGTCAAGAAGGACGCTGAAGCGCGTATCCGCCAGATTCTTGGTGACGCTACCGAAGCGACCATCGCGGGCGTCACCGTCCTCAAGGTCAGCGCGCGCACCCGCGTCACGGTCAGCGCAAACGACCTCAAGGTTGCGGACGAAGCGCTCTACAACGCGCTCGCCAAGACCACGGACTTCACCGTTCTGGTCACGGCGTAGTCCGCCAGAGCGGGGACGAAAGTCCCCGCTCTCCCCAATCTCCCCGCGCGGGTTTATCCCTTTTTCCCCGCGCGGGGATTTTTTGCGTTTTCGGAAATGTAGGTTTTTTGAGTAAGCATCGCGGGGACGCGCGGGTGCTTGACAATGCGCGGTGTGCGCGGTACAATGGATATACAAGCACCACACACCACACTACGAGAGGACACACAATGGTTATCTACATAGGCGACGCGGGACTAGTCCCGTTCACGGCAGTAGGAGAAGTAGTCGAGGACGCGAGCGCGGGCACGGCTCTGGTCTATTGGGACAAGTCGTATTTTGCGGTAGTCCCGTTTGAGGACTTACTCCCCGCTTGATTTGACAAGTAGCGCGATATGCGCTACAATGGAACTACAAGCACCACACACCACAACGACGAAGGGAAACACAATGTTCACAACTATCAACCTTATCCCCGCCTACGGGCGTGACTACAAGTCACAAGCAGAAGTCCAGCAAGCGTGGGACGAGGACAAGGACTTTATCGTACAAGGTCTGGCAGGACACGGACAAGCGACGAACAAGTCAGAATCTATCGCACTAGGCGTGAAGGTCGCGCTTATCCGATACGCGAGAATGATGAAGGTCTACTCGGCAAAAATGTAGCGTGGTGGCTACGCGGGCGGGTGAGTAAATCTCCCCGCCCGCACTCTCTCTCCACGATTTGACAAACACAAAAACACGCGGTACAATGGTATTACAAGCAGGACACACCACGAACAAAGGACACACAATGAACTACGAAGTCGGAACCAAAGTAGTCGTCCCCATCAACGGGAACTTGGGCACGGTCGTCAAGGTCGAGCGAAACGGGCTTTTGCTTGTCTCTTGGACGAGCGGTCTGGTCGCTGGTCGAGTGACGTTTGTAGACACAAGCGGTCTGGCGATAGTCGCCTAGCGCGGTCGCGAGAGAGCGGGGGAGAAATCCCCCGCTTTTTTCGCGCGGTGAAAATGTAGGTTTTTTGAGTAGCCATCGCGGTGCGCGGTCGATTTGACAATGTCGTAGGCATAGTGTAAAGTGGTTACTACCAGCAAATGCTGGACTTGATAACTACAAAGAAAAGGGGAACAGAATGGACAACATTCTTTTCATCACGGAACCGTGGGTAATCGGTGACGGGGCGGGCGACTTCATCGCCATCACGTGCGAGAAATGCGCTCGCGAGTACGCCACCGAAAACGGACTCCACTTCGAGTACGCTGGGTTCACGGCGGAACACGAGAGCGGTGCTTACGCTCACTCCGACCACTTCGGAGAAATCGAGTCCGACTCCCCGTCAGCGTGCGATTGCGGTCAGTATCTTGACGTGACGCTCACGACCGACGGTCAGCAGTACCTACGGGACAACCGTTTCCCCGACGCCGTCCACGCGCACTACGGCGTGAACTACGCGGGCTAGAACGAGCGGGGGCAGAAATGTCCCCGCTTTTTCTTTTGGCTATGGACTTGACAATGTCCGTGCCGTTGTGTATACTGGAAATATCAACCCACCACTAAACAAGGAGACAAAATGACAAACGCAAACAACAGCATCCGCCACGGCGAAATGATGTACGAACTTGGTCGCGCTTTTGGCGCGGACAACGCCCGCTCTGCGGTGCTACACGCGCTTTTCACCGCCAAGCACCGTACTCTTACCGAGGACGAAATCAACGTGGCTATCGCCAAAATGGACGCCGTCTACAAGACGGCTATGGACGAGTATTTAGCGATTTACGAAGAGCGCGCGGTCGCTCTTTCGTAACGAGCGCGGTTGCCCGCTCGCGGAAACGCGGGCGGGTTTTCTCGCGCGGGCGTTACTCAAAAAACATACATTTCTGAAAATCGGCCGGGATTATGTCAGAAAAGATTTTCCCGTCAGGACTTGACAAGATGGGCCGACAGTGCTATACTGGTTATACGAGCAAGACACCACGACGAAAGGGAAACATAATGATTACAGGAATCCAACTCATCACTCTCCAAATGGCAGTAAAAGTCGAAATCGACACGTGGGAAAAGGGCAGGATGCAGTTGACGCGGGAGTCGGCACTCAACGCCATCAAGCGTCTTACGGGAGAAACATTCGGACGCGGTCTCAAAGGACGTCAGGACGCTATGGACTGGCTCAACGAAATCGCCGTAGCAAACGGAATGCCCGCGAAGTAAAGAAAGGCGGGGGGAGAAATCCCCCCGTTTTTTGTTTTTTGGAAATGTAGGTTTTTTGAGTGACGCGCGGTTTGGGACAGGATTTGACTTTGTCGGGGGTCAGTGCTATACTGATATTACAAGCAAGACCACCACACGACGAAAGGAAACAAAATGAGCAAGATTGTATTGGTAGCAGAGTCCGACGGAGAACGAGGACAAGACGGCAAGAAGAAGATTTACGAGATTATCGTCGAAGGACGTATCGTAACGCTTATGTGGGGCAAAGCAGAGGAAGCCCGCCGTCAGAGCAAGCGCGAGTGGTTCACCAACGACCACTTTGCCCAAATGTTCGCAGACGAAAAGAAATGGGAAAAGATTGGGCGCGGTTACGCCGTCGCCTACACCGCCTAACGTGGTGGTTGGGCAAGCGCGGGGAGAGAAATCTCCCCGCGTTTCTTTTTTTGTTTTTGGAAATGTAGGTTTTTTGAGTAGCGGGGCTTGACAATGCGCGGGTGATGTTGTACCGTCGTCGTATGGCTTCCACATCAAAAACACAAAAGACCAGCATACTCGCGGGGCGAGTGCTACGAAATCCAATGACCATTGGTTTTATTGGTTCATTCTTTATGGAGAACGACAAGGGGCAAAAGTTTTTTATCGCGCCGTCACGCGCTTTCTCACAGGAAGTCGTCCGTCATCTCGTACAAGGGGACATAGTTGAGATTGCGACTATCTCCGCCGTAAAGCCAGACGTGATGCTCTACGCGCACGAACTACGGTTTCGCAACTACGACTTCACAACTAACCCGCCAATGTACTAGGACTTGACAATGTCGGTACTCTCTGGTAGAGTGGTAATACACCACGACGGAAGGAAACGAAATGTCATACGCAAGCGACTTGGGACGGGCAGAGCGTAACTACTACGCAACGCCCGACGAGATTGAGGACGACGAGGAAACTTACTACGACACGGACGAGGATTGGCGCTGGGAGAAATAACCAGACAAGTCGGGGGGCGAGAGAAATCTCGCCCCTTTCTTTTTTTCTCGCGCGGTACTCAAAAAACGTACACTTTCGCTAACGCGGGCTGCGCGGGTAACTTGACAATGTCTGTGCTGTGTAGTAGACTGGTGATACACCAAACAAAGGAGACAAAATGTTCGGATTCGAAAACGCCATCAACTGGGACAAAGTAGACGAAATCTTGGCAAATCCCGAAACGCCAGAAAACAAAGCACTTCTGGACATCATCAACAAAATGAAATAAGGAACGCGGGGCGGGAGAAATCCCGCCCCCTTTCTAACTTGACAACGCGGTAGCCAAGTGCTATACTGGAAACACACCACAACGAAAGGAAACGGAAATGGGAAAGAACAAGAAGCAAAAGCCCGTCTTGGGACTTGCGAATCTTTCGGTTCGCAACGCTCACGCCCGCGAACTGAACGCGGTGCTGACGGAACGCTCTCGCGGGAACGGCGCGGGCGCACACGCCAACGCGGGTGAACGCCGTGCGCGAACACGCGGGGCGCAAATGCGCCGAGCGTTGCGGGACGAATAATCCCGCGCGCTCTTGCGTGGCGCTCGCGGGCGCAAGCCCCGCGCTTCCGAAATGTAGGTTTTTTGAGTGTGCTAGAATGGTGGCTATGAACATAGAACAATTTGCCAGTATGTCCCAAGACGAACTTGTTGACTGGGTTGCTGGAATGTCCAAGACCTACGCGGACGATAGCGCATCCATCAAAAACGTGAGCGACGAAGAACTTATCTTCGTCGTAGCAGCAATCAACGGAATGCGCGACGCGGGCTACCAAATTCGCGGTGAAAACATCTACAATTTCCAGACCGCCGTCCAACAGGAACTTTTCTATCGCGGGACTTGACAAAGTGGCTTTTGTTTGATAGGATAGAAGTAATAACTATGAACGACAACAAATGACGAAGGAAGTAACAAATGACAAAACTTACAATCGCTTATTCCGACGACTACCTAAACTGGAAACTTGGTAGCGGCGACGGAAGTCACCCGACAAATCCAATTCGGGCAAAACTTGCTACCGATTTTCTGGTGGAACACTTTGGCGAGGACGTCGAAGTTATTGCCCCGACGGTAATGCCCTACGACCGCGAGGAACTTGCTCGCGTTCACTCGCGGGACTATATCGAGGAAGTTATCGACGACGGAATTGCCGACGACTGGGTAGGCGTGAACAAAGTCAATGGCTACACGGCACTACAAATGTTTGCTGGGACTGCCCGCTTGACAGAGGACATTATCTCTGGCACAATAAAGGCGGGATTCAACCCCCAAGGCGCGAAGCACCACGCTCAACGCGAGTGGAGTGAAGGATTTTGCGTACTCAACGATTTCGCGTGGGCAGGAAAAAAGTTTGCCGAAGCGGGACTACGCGCCGTCTATATTGACTGGGACGTGAACGCGGGCGACGGCGTACAAAACTTGCTTGCTGACACGGACATTCCGACATTCTCAATTCACGGTTCGGGTATTTACCCTACGCACTCCAAGACATTCGACAAAACGCGGTTCGGGCAAACGCACACTTTCCACAACCCCGACGAACACTGGTACAACTGGAACTTGGAAGCGGGCGCGGGCGACAACGAATTGCTGGACTCTCTCTCGGAAGTTTCTGACTTGGTACACGACTACGCGCCCGACGTTGTTATGCTCGCGTGTGGCGCGGACGGACACGAACTAGATTCTTGGGGACTGAACTACACCTACAAAGGATTTTACCAAGCGGGACTTATGATTGGCGACTTGACAAATCGCTACACAGATGGTAAGATACTGATTGGCGGTGCGGGCGGATATCGACCCTATGATGCCACACCGTTATCGTGGGCTAATTCCGTCGCGGGTGTGCTAGGCGAAAATATGGTACGATAGCACAATGAACAGACTACTTATCATTCTCCGCGACATATCGTGGCTATCCGTACTTTCGGTTGTCCTAATTGTCGTCGCCATCTCCACAGCAATCTTTACCCCGTCAATGACGGGACTCGCGGTGGTACTCGGACTGGCAAGCATCACTCTCTCCGTACTCTCACAAAAGGAATAACAATGGAAGACGAAAAAACTCCCGTGCCGACCACCCCGTCGTCACTCAAAAAAGGTACACTTTCCGACCAAGACGAAGACAAAATGTTTGCGGTAGTCGAGGAAGAAATCGCGCCGACACCCGCCGAGGAAATTGCCGTCACAAGTCCTGCGGAAAGTGCGCCGTCGGAACTTGTCGAAGTTTTACAGCGCAACATTATTTTCGAGAACAAAAAAAGCAAAACGTCAATGTCGGTCTGGCAAGTCCAGCGACGTCTGAACGACTTGGGCTACGAAATTGTCCGTCAAGCAAAGCCAGGTTACTACGAAGCATTGACACTCAACGCGGTGAAAACGTACCGTGCCGATAAGAACTTGGGCGACGGAGAAATTGACGCAGAGTTTCTGAAATCCCTTTTCGCCGGGGACAGGACAGTCAAACTAATTCTAGCATAGTCTCTAACAAAAGTCAAGTCCGTCGTGCGGTTGCGCGTGGCGGGCTTGACTTTTTTATTTGTCCGTGATATGCTGAACAGGTCAATACTAACAATCAACGAAAGGACACACAAGCAATGCGATTTCGCAAAATAAATCTAACCTTGCCTAACGAAGTCCGTGAAAAGTTTGGAACACTCGGAAAAAGTGAACGGAATGATTACATCACGGCACTACGAAACGTGGGGTGGACACTCCAAAGTATCTCCGAGGCAACGGGAATCACGCGGGAACGAGTACGACAAATTGCGACGGTAGAAGCCGTTGGGATTGTGTTCGACGAAATTCCGCTTCCGCCCGTCGTTCCCGAAAAGATGAAGCCCGTTTATATCGAGCCGAGCGAGAAAACTCTTGCGCGGTTGCGTGAACTACAACCGCTGGCTTCGCAGGTGCGCGGAAAATCTCCCGCGTTTCGGGCAGAGGGCGAGGAGTTTTCACGACTACTCAACCACGCTCGCACGGTTGAGGGCGTGACAATGTATCGTCTGGCAAAGCGGTTGGGCGTAACGCCCGCGAGTATCCGCTTCCGTCTGGCGCGCTACGGGTATATGCCCCAACTGAACGGCGACGGCGGTTCATACCAAGTGCTGAAATCAAAGTCATAATCTGACAGGAAGCCCCCGCTATGCGGGGGTTTTCTTTTTGTGCGCGGGTATTGTATCACTAACAGCACAAAAAGTCCAGCGTGACACACTTTACACAATGGAAAATCTAATGTGGGAAGTTGCCCCTTCGCAAATCCCCTTGCTCAAAAAACATACATTATCCCGGCCCCGCCACACGGGTATGCCCCGACTTGCGTTTGTCGCGGGTGTGTGATAGACTGGACTTGTTAGCCACCCATACCGAAAGGACACAAAATGAATCTCGCAACTCCCCGTCAGATTTCGTTCCTCCGCACACTCGCGGACGAGCGCGACTACGACCTCTTGCGCCACGACCTCTCGACCCTCACCGTTCGCGAAGCGAGCGAGACAATTGAGCACTTGCTCGCTCGCCCTCGCGCTACGGGCGCGACCGTTGTTGCCGAATTGGAAATCGGAATGTACCGCGTTGCCAACGGCGACATTTACCGCGTTCAGCGTTCGCGCGAAAGCGGGCGTTTGTACGCCAAGAAACTCGACTGGGCGAACAACTCATTCGTTTACGAAGCGGGCGCGTTGCGCGTACTCACCGCGAACGACCGTATGACACTCGACGAAGCGAAAGCGTGGGGCGTGGAAACGGGCATTTGCTGTGTGTGTAGCGCGTTCCTCACCGACCCGAAATCGGTGGAAGCGGGTATCGGCCCGGTTTGCGCTCGACGGGTGTAACGCCCGCACCGAAGCCCCGCGCGAGAGCGCGGGGTTTTCGTTTGCGCCGAGCGCGGGACGCGCACTCAAAAAACATACATTATCGCGGTGCGGGGTTACTTGACTTTGTCGGCGGTGTGTGTTAGACTGGTATTTCACCAACCGAAAGGATTCCAATGTTCGACCTCGACGAAAATCCATTCACTCGCGAGCGCGAGTGCGCCGTCTGCGGGGGCGTATTCCCCGTCTTGTTCGTGTTCGGTGGCTCCCCCACCGAGCGTTGCGATTCGTGCCACAACGTGGCGCGCGGAGTGGACTGGCACTCCGACTGGGATTACTAATCCCCGTCCCGCCCCCCGCCTACGGGCGGGGGGTTTTTTCGTGCGCGGGCGAAAGTGTAGGATTTTTGAGTGACGGGCAGACGGGCGACTTGACAAACGCTATGGCACTTGATAGACTGGGGCTATGACAAATAACAACGCATATACATTCGAATTCGAAGCGCTCGGCACAACGGCACTCGAATTTGACACGGTAAAAATCACGTCCAACTCGCTGGTGAACGCTCGCGTTTACGCGCGGGAACACGGTATCGAAATTGGACACGCTCTTGGGTTTGTTCCAATTGACTTGACAAATGCCGAATAACTTGGTATACTAGTCCTATGACAAACACCACCAACACCAACTCCGCGCGGAAGTTTCGCGCCAACCTCGCCCTTTTCTTTCTGGGCGTCGCGGGATTTATCTCGCTCATTCTCATCACGGACGCAATCAAGTACGGCGAAAGTTTTGAGTTTTACGTCGGCGGTATGGCGCTCGCAGAAGCAATCGGGGCGCTGACCATCTCGATATCCCTATTCGCTTGGAACGCGGTAACATACCGCGCCCCTCGCTACGCACGGCGCTCGCGGTAACGCGAACACGGAAGCCCCTCGCGGAAGCGGGGGGTTTTCTTTTTGCTCGGCGGGCGGTTGCCAGAAGTGTAGGTTTTTTGAGTGGTATGATGAACGAATGGCACAATCACTCGCACAAATCGTAGCGGCACTCCCCGAAGCGGAACGCGCCGAAGCAATGGCGGGCATAGACCTAGACAACTTGCTATGGGCGTGGGACTTTTGGGGGCGACCCGAACAAATCCCGCCGAAAGATTCGTCGTGGAATGTTGGGTTGTTTCTCGCAGGACGTGGCGCGGGAAAAACGCGCTCGGCTGCTGAGTGGGTACGCGAGAAAGCGCGGGTAACATCAGAGGGAAAGTTACGTTTTCTTTTGGTTGCCCGAACCGCAGCCGACGTTCGTGACGTTTTGGTTGAGGGCGATTCTGGAATTATGAGTGTTTCCCCGCCGTCGGAGATGCCGTTGTACGAACCGTCGAAGCGACGATTAACCTGGCCAAACGGAAACGTCGCGTTGCTCGGCACGGCAGACGAACCCGATTCGTTGCGTGGTGTCCAAGCAAACTATTCGTGGGCAGACGAAGTTGCAGCGTGGCGTCAAACGCCCGACGCAGCGGGAATGTCGTCGTGGGATAACTTGCGCGTCGCTACTCGACTTGGAAACAATCCACAAATCTTGGCAACGACGACCCCGAAGCGCGTCAAGATTCTATATGACTTGTTGGCAGAAGCGGACAAAACAGGAAAAATCTGGGTATCGCGGGGCTCGACAATGGACAACGCGGGCAACTTGTCGTCGTCGTATATCGACGCAATCACGGGCGTTTACGAAGGTACGCGGTTAGCCCGTCAAGAACTTTACGGTGAAATGTTGGACGCGGTTGAGGGCGCGTTATGGACAGACGAACTAATCGAAAACAATCGTCAGAACGGTATGCCGTCATCAGTACCGTTGCGCGTAATCGGCGTAGACCCGTCGGTTGCTGAAAATCCCCGTGATGAGTGCGGTATCGTCGTCGTCGCAAGCACGGGTGAACGTGACCTTTACAAGCGACAAGCGTGGGTTGTTGAGGACGCGTCGGTACTCGGCTCGCCTACGGTATGGGCAGAACGCGTCGTGGCAATGGCGCGGAAGTGGGGTTGCCCCGTCGTCGCGGAAGTCAATCAAGGTGGGGCGCTGGTGCGAAACGCCATTCAGACAATCGACCCGACAATTCAGGTTTTGGAAGTCCATTCCAAATACGGGAAAGCGTTACGCGCCGAACCGATTACGCTCGCATACGAACAAGGGCGCGTTCATCATATTGGATTCTTGGCGGAATTGGAAAGTCAAATGACGTCTTGGATTCCTGGTGAGGGGAAATCACCAGACCGCGTTGATGCCCTTGTTCACGCGCTTACGGCGTTGCTCATCAAGCCACCCGCTGGATTCTTGGGCGGGAACATCACGGCTCGCTCGGTTGCGGGAAAGCGTTTCACGCTCGGACGCGGTGGGCGTTCAGGCGCGCGGTTGTTCGGCTCGCGGTAGTCACTCAAAAAAGGTACACTTTCGGCGCTCGCGGTGGCGGTGGCGCGGGGCAAACGCGAAACGCCCCGCTGGTTAGGCGGGGCGCTTGCGGTGGGGTTAGATTTCCCCGTAATAGCGTTGTTCCGAAAGAAAATCTGCCAGCAATTCCATTTCGATTTCGTCCATTATTTCGTCCTTTTGTTTGGGCGGGTGTCCCGCGTTGTAGTTTCAGTATAGCACACTAGCGCGGTGAACGCAAGTGTTTGGTGTCGGGCGTGTCGCGGTGGCGCGGGCGCGCTCACGCGGTGCGCTCACGCTCGCGCTCGCGGTGCGCTCGCTCGCGGTGGCGCGGTGCGCTCGCTCGCGGTGCGCTCACGCTCGCGGTGCGCTCGCGGTGGCGGTGGCGGTGCGCTCGCGGTGCGGGCAAAAGAAAAGCCCGCCAATTTCTTGGCGGGCTTCTCGGTTGTTACTTGGCGTTGTTGAGAAGATACATCGCGGCGCGTTCTAGGTCGAACGCTAGGCGCGGCCACAGGACGGTCACGGCTTCGCGCATACGCGCCATGTCCTCGCGGGCTTCTTGGCGTACGCTCTCGCTCATGGTGGTGCGCGCTCGGTTGAGCGCGAGAGCGTAGTCCTTGACAATAGCGTCTGAAATGTTGTTCATTTCGTCCCTTTTCTCTTTGTAGTTTTCGGGGTTTCCCCCGCTGTAATTCCATGGTATCACACTTTTCAGGATTACAAGTCACTTTTCGTAAATTGGTCGAAAAACTTTATTATGCCAGGTTTCGTGCGGGCGGGGTCGCGCGATATGCGCGGGTGAAAATGTATGTTTTTTGAGTAGCGTGGGCGCTCGCGGGGCGGGCGGGTGGCGGGCGCTCGCGGTGGCGGGGCGGGCGGGTGGCGCTCACGCGCTCACGCGCTCACGCGGTCGCGGTGGCGGTGGCGCTCGCGGTCACGCGGTGCGCGGTGCGCTCGCGGTGGCGCGGTGGCGCGGTGGCGCGGTGGCGCTCGCGGGAAACGCGAAACGCCCGCCTATGGTGGGGCGGGCGCTTCGGGTCTAGGTCGTGACGGTCGGGGCGGTGGGGTTGCCCGCCCCTTGCGGGGCGGGCGGGTGACTACTTGATTACCAATTTGGTGTATTCGGTCTCGCGGTAGGTCGCCGCGAATGCTTCGGGGAAAAGGGTCTTCAGGTCGGCCCGGTTGAATGAACCATTGGTGGCGGTCACGCGCTCAACCAGAACCGTGCCGTTTTCGTCCGTGCCGTGAGTGGCGTTCGCTTCGGTCAGTTCCGCGTTCAGAACCACCTTAGCCGCGTCCTCAATTTTTTTCGCTTCGGCAACCATCTTGCGGGCGGTAGCCAATGCGGTGACAGCGCGGTGGGCTTCGGGAGAGAGTGTCGTGGTGTTCATCTGTCTGTCCTTTGTTTGGTGAGCCAGTCGGGGTGACTTGCTCGATATGTCTATTAGAACATACTATTTACCGTTTCGCAACCCCATACGGAAAAAACTTTTCTGAACGGGCGCGCTTCCGCTTACCTACGCGGAAAAAAATTTTTCGTGCGGGCGTGTTTCGCGGGCGCTCGCGGTCGTTTTGCGCGGTGAATGTGCGCGGAATATGCGCGGATATTCTGGCGCAATATCTTGCGGTGGTCGTGGTCGTGGGTGGTCGTGGCGGGCGGTGGCGGTGGGCGCTCGCGTAGTCGCGTGGTCGCGCTCGCGCTCACGCTCGCGTGGCGCTCGCGTGGTGGGTGGTCGTGGTCGAATGGGTGGCGGGCGCGTGGCGGGCGTGGGTGGCGGGCGTGGTCGTGGCGGGTGGCGGGCGCGTGGCGGGCGTGGGCGCGCTATCGTGCGGTGGGGTCGCTATCGGGCGCGTGGCGGGCGTGACGGGCGTAGGCGGGCGGGTAGCGCTCGCGTGGGTGGCGGGCGGGCGCTCATGCGGTCACGCTCGCGGGCGGGCGTAGGCGGGCGCGTAGGCGCGTTAGGCGTGGGCGTGGTGGTCGTGGGTGGTCGTGAGCGCGTTAGGGCGCGTGGTGGGCGGGTGGGCGTGGGCGGGTGGTGGCGTGGTGGTGGGCGGTCGTGGGCGGTGGTCGCGCTCGCGCTCGCGCTCACGCTCGCGTTCGCGTGGGTGGGCGTGGGCGCTCGCGGTTGCGGTTGCGGGTGGGCGGTGACAATTCTGGCGGGCGCTCGCGTAATGCGGGCGTGTGAAAAAACAGGAAACAAATTGGGCTGCGGTCCCGGACCCCCCGGTGCCTACTCCGGGGTCAAATCCAAAAATCGGTAAGGTACTATAACTTCTCCACAGTACATAACTAGTCCCGGTGTATACTAATCAGATGAATCGCAGGCCAGCCAGAGGACAATCTATCCCCCTCTCAGAGGTGGAGTTCCTGCGTAGCCTGAAGGACCAAAGAGATATAGATGTACGTTGTCTCGTCCTATATCAAGCAGGTTGGCCCCTCCGCTCCATCGGGGAGGCACTGCCCCACCCCCGACCACGGAGCACCGTCCGCACGTGGGTTGAGCGAGCCCATCTCTACAGCCGTCCCGACGTCCTCGAACACACTCCTCCGTCGCCGACCCTCGTGACTCCCGAGACGTACATCCCCAAGCGTCCCGTTTCGCCGGGTATCTCCGAGGAGCACCGCGACAAACTACAGACACTTGGCCCGCTCGCTAAGACCTTTCGTTCAAAGATGTCCCCCAACCACCCAGCGCGTCTTGCTAACCTCTGGCTGACTGACCTGACTAAAGAACTCCACGCCGACGGTGTGACGGTTCAGGAACTCGCCGACGCAACTGGCGTCACTTATCGTGCAATGGCGAAGCGTCTCGGTAAGGTAGCCAAATGAAAGTAAAGTGCGACGTTTTTCCCGCCTTGTTTGTTCTTGCTGGTTCGGACTACCGAGACCCCATCACCTCAAACTCGACCCCTAATCATCCGTCCGTCCGCCGTATGAACTCCGTCCGCATTGTGGTCACCGACACGCACATTCTTATTGCTCAAGACTCTCCGCACGGGCCGTCTCTCGTCTTCAAAGAGGAAATCAGTCCCACCACATTCCACGGCTCCGCAACCAAGGGTGACGACTACACCGTCACGACGGTTCAAGGGAAGCGTTTTTCTTTCCGCAAGGACAACTCGTGTGGTTGCGGTTCACGACTTCGAACATGGAGACCATATGATTCCCTCACTGTTTGAGTTTGTCATCCTCGCGTTGGCAACTTATCGAATCTGTCGACTTCTCATTGAAGACCGTCTACTCGACGCACCCCGAAACTGGTTCTTCTCGAAGGTCTCCCCCAGCACCCAGTTCGGCTATCTGTTCACCTGCTACCACTGCTTGAGCATGTACGCGGGAACATTCATATTTATATGCTATACAATAGTACCAACGGTAACTTTACCTGTCGCGTGCGTGCTTGCACTATCTGCCGTCACTGGCTACATCAGCGCAAAACTCGACAACTAAGACGAAAGCGGTTCAATGGCTGTATTCCGAAAGGGCGAGGGTTTCGTCCCTACATCCACCCCTTTGTACTCTGTTCCGCGACCTCTTACCGCTGCTGCATCTACTCTTCGCATTGATGACAAGAGAGAAATGGAGCAGTTTCGCGACCGCCGTTCTGCCCACTCTAACAAGTGGCAAAGCGAGGCGTGGGAGTATTACGACGCCATCGGCGAAATCAAGTATGCATTCAACCTTGTTGCTTCCGTTGTCTCCCGTGTTCGTCTTTACACTGCTGTAATCGACGACCCCGCCGAGGCTCCTGTCCCCATCAGGAACTCCAGTACCGTTGACCCTCAACTTTCTAGCGCCGCCGAGCGTGCACTTGAGCGCCTCAACTCTGCTTACGGCGGGCAGGCGGGACTTCTCCGCGACGCTGCCCTGAACCTCAATGTCACGGGTGAGTGCTACCTTGTTCAGCGTCCCGAACTTATTGGAACTGGTCTTCCCGAGAGTTGGGATATCCGTTCGACTGATGAACTTACCGTCGACCAGCGGGGTAGCGTCACTATTGTTCCTCGTGCTGATTTGGCTCAGGCTGCTTCTTCTAATGCGAGTAAGAAGGGCGTCATCAAACTTCCGAACACTGCGTTTGTTGGTCGTATCTGGCGTTCACACCCTCGTTACTCGGAGGACGCCGAGTCCAGCCTCAAGGGTCTCTTGGACCTTTGTGATGAACTCCTTCTTTTGAATCGTACCTTCCGTGCGACTGCTCGCTCGCGTCTCAACGCTGGTGCTCTCTACTTGCCAGACGGTCTGTCCACTTCAGCCACTGCTGACCCCGACTACCCGTTCGACCCTGCTGACGATGTTGTCAATACTCCTGAGTCTGCCGAGGACGAGTTCGAAGACCAACTCATCGACGCGATGACGACCCCTATCAGCGACGAGGCATCTGCCAGCGCCGTTGTGCCACTTATTATTAGAGGACCCGCAGAACTTGGCGACAAAATCAAGCAGTTTAAGTTTGAGCGTTCTTTCGACCCTGCTCTTGCTCAGCGTGCTGACCGTGTTCTGGAGCGCATCCTTCAGGGTCTCGACGTCCCCAAAGATATTGTCACTGGCCTTGCCAACGTCCGTTATTCGAACGCCGTCCAGATTGACGAAAGCCTTTACAAGGCGCACATCGAACCCCTTCTCCTCCTCATCTCCGATGCTCTGACTGTCGTTTACCTTCGTCCGTATCTGAAGTCCATCGGCTATGAGGAATCAGATGTCCAGCGCATCGTCGTTTGGTTTGACCCCAGCGCCATCTCAACTCGTAATGACCGCGCTGCTGACGCCGATTCTGGTTTCGAGAAAATGGCTATCTCTCTCGACACGTGGCGTCGTACTCACGGCTTCTCGGATGCTGATGCTCCTGAGCCCACGGAAATTGCTCTCCGCTTGCTGTTTCAGCGCGGTGCGATTACGCCTGAACTTTCTGAGGCTCTGCTCAACACGATTGCCCCTGAGTTGTTCCAAGCAGCCCGCGCCTCACAGCAGGCTAACTCGCCTGCACCGATTACACCTGAGATTGCGAATGCCCTTGCTGGTGGGGAGGCGACTCCTGCCCCTGCCGAAGAAGCAACTCCTGCGCCTGAACCCATTACCCCGTCTGCAGCCCCCCCGACCGACGCACCACCTATTCCATTAGCGGAGCCACTGTAATGTCAATACCATCACGCCGACTTCATTTCTCACATGAGACCGAGAAAAGCCTCGTCGACCTCGTCCGCCGTAGCAAGGCGGGGGAGTATCAACTCGAGTGTAGTGTTTCGGAAATCAAGACTGTCTATTACCGAGGAGCAGCCTCGAGTAAGTCGACCGAGCCTATTCGTATTCACGAGAGCGCCATGACTCGCGTACTTGACCACCTCAAGGCTCGCAGTGGCGAAGACATGGACCTCAGGGCTCTGACTGCTGGTGCGGTGTCTGCTAAGACAAACATCACCATTCAAGATGAGTCTTTTTATGTGTCTCCTGAGCATGCTATCTTTGCTATCACTGCATATGCTGGTCTCGGCTTTGAGGCTATCTCTGCGTTCCGTGCGACGTGGCTTCGTGCTGTCCGCGAGAACGACAGTCCGTTTGAGCGAACGAAGAGCCTAGCCGTCGACCTTTATAGTTCTCAGGATGCAGACTTGCTTCCAAAGAAGGGGCAGTAATAATGTACGAAGATAACCTTAACAAACTTGTGCAGGGGGACCCGACAAAGTCTTACCGTAAGCCCGATGTTGTTTTGTATGGGCGTGCTTCAATTCTTGAGCAGGCGTATGCGATTACGGCAAGTGCCAATTCCAAAGTTGCTCCTGCGAGGCAGGTTTATGCACCACTTATTAAAGAGGTTGTTATTCGAGAGAATAACGCTCGCGTGGGCCAAACTAAAAAGATGACTTATTTTGGAATTCTTCGAGCAGTTGAGAACTTCTTGAGTGTTGCAACTCAGAACAATTCCACTACCCCGCATGTTGACTTGCTCCCTCTCGGTCACCCTCTTCTTCCGAACACTGACGAGGGCCTGACGGCGTCGGCATTCATCGCAGAACGCGCTGCTTGGGAGGCTGGCACTCTCAACGCTAACCCCCAGACCAAGGCTTTGGTTGCGTCGGTGCTTGGGAATGACTCGCGGTCTGCCGAGTACAAGTTTGCCGTAGTGCGTCTCCGAGCGAGCGCTCCTGACGTACTTGCCCGTATCGTATAACTACCCTAACTGATATACTATTTCAAGACTTACTGCCAATCACGGAGAAAGAAAACATGAACAACCGCGATAACGAAGACCTCAACGCCCGTCTGAACGCAATTCTTGCGAGTGCGTATTCGGGTGGTAACTCGTTTGCTGCTCGTAAGGCTCGCGCTGAGATTCAGGACCGCGACGACAAGGGTCAGTTCGCGGAGATGTATGGCGAGATGCGTTTTGTCATGCTCAAGAATGGTATTACTCCTGTTTCAATGATTGCTCGTTACGTCGGTTCAGTTGGAGACGGAAGTAACATGGGCTGGTTCTATGTCCCTGAGGGCGACAAGAACTTTGCGGCTGGGTTCTACAAACTTCCTGTTGACCAAGCCTCCTCTGACATTGTTGCAATTCTTGATGAGTCCTACCTCGAGGGTAAGGGTGTTAAGCCTGGGCAGGCTCAGGGTCAAATTGGCATGCTTAACGCTGACAACCTTGAATTTACTTCTGTACCGCCAGACTTCATTGAGCACCCCGAAATTGAGGGTGCGTTCATCTCTGAAGATGGCGATATCTCGATTGAGCCAAACGAATTTGGTGGTTGGGATGTTGTTGACAACATCGACCCGCAGAATAGTGTTCAGTCGGTAGATGACCTTGGACAGACGATGAAGGCTGTTCACGCTATTGACATGACTCGTAAGGACTATGTCGCCACCGCGTGGGATAAGAAGGCGATGGCTGATGCACAACTCTCTCGTGCACGCGACCTCGCTAACGCAACTCCTGTTGCCACACTTCCAGTTGATACTACGCCTGAGGCCCCTAAGGCTGACCCCGCTGGCATGACTAATGCTGAACTTACCGCTGAGGGCAACACATTGTTTGGCTCAGATGGTCGACCTTTCCCTCTTGCTGACAAGGAGCGTGCCAGTGCAGTTCTTGACGAGTTGGATGCTCGTGCTGAACTTGAGCCTGACAACTACGAGGGTGACTGGTTTACCGACAACCCTGACTTTGTTCGTGACCCTAGCAAGTCTCAGGCACCTGTTGCTACGATTCCTGACGCCACAACAGGCGCACAGGGCAAAGGCACCTTCGACACCAGCAACCTCACTCCCGCTATGGCTGGTCGGGTTGAAGCATTCCTCAAGAAGCAGGTTCGCTATAACGGAGAGGTCTACACCAACCGCGAACTCTTTGAGAAATTTGGTGTCGACAAGTACTTTAACCCAGGTGCACTCCTCGAGATTATGGATGACGGCACAAAGAGGTATGGAACCCCCAAATACGGAATCACAACTGACCCCAACGACTCCAAGAGGTATCTAGAAGTTCCTAAGATTGTCCACGACGCGTTCGTGCCCGGCACTACTGAGTCTGAGGCCACCACCATCGACGCTCCCTCGGAGGAGCAACTAGCCGAACTCAGGGAACTCCAGCGAACTGCCATTGCTGATGGTGGTTTGTCGCTTTCTTTTGCTGATGGAACTGCCCCCGAGAGTGGCTATATGGTTTCTTTCGAAGCAAAAAATGATTTGGGGATTATCTCTAAGGCAGACTTTGAGGACCCTGAAAAAGGCCCGCGTGCAATTTTTGATTTCCTCATGGATAACCAAGAGTTTCTTGATGGCGATGGAAACTTTTTTGGTGTTTGGTTTGACAATGACGAGAACACGTACGATACTGAAGGTAACGTCACTGGCACTAAGCCCGAGGCAGAAAGAAACCCCTCATACTTCTTGGATGTTTCGCAGAATGTTGCGGACCGTCAGGAGGCAATTGATTTAGGGATAGAACGTAACCAGAAAGCCATCTGGGACGTAGTCAAGCAAGAATCTATTAGCACTGGAGGAACTGGTGAAGGAAAAAAAGATGGTACCGATTCCGCCCCTGACGGGCAAGACGGAAGCGGAAGTGATGGAGATAGCAAAGACTCTCTGGGAGAATCTGAACAAGAAGTAGAAATTACTGTCGACCGTGATGGCGAACCAGTAAACCAAGATGATTTTGACAAACTTCCGCTTGGTTCCAAGATTGATGTCACATACACATACCCTGATGGGCGCAAGGAGACTAAGACTCTTACTCGCGCTGGGCTTAGTGGTGGAGGCATTGGTTTTGTAGACCAAGATGGAAACGAAGTCCCTCTTCAGAAGAGTGATGTAAGTAAACTTTTCCGTCAGTATTCAGAAGCCGAGCGGGAGCGCCGCCGTGCTCAAGCAGACGCAGCGCGGGTTGTTACGCAAGGGCCTAGGCTTATGGATGGTCAAGGTGGCAACAACCAGCCCCCCACACCTCCAGCAACTCCCGGAACTGCAACTCCTGACGAGCCTTTCAACATTACTGACCCCAGTGAGTTGGTTGGTAACGATAAGGTTCTTGACATTTTGGCTGACATGGTCAACAATGGTTATGAAGATGACAGTTACACTGACGGCAACCTGAAAATTAACTCAAGCCCCAACGGTGACGGCGGGCTTGACTGGTCTGTGCAGTACACCGACGCTAATGGTGACATTCACGAGTACACGGGTACGTTGCCTCTTGACACTGCTGGCAATATCTTTATTGGAATGGGTGACCGTGAAAAAGGCATCACCGTCCGTGACATGGTCAAGGACGAGTTAGATTTCCAAGCACAGGACGACGCTGACAATGGTGGGTACATTGCACAAGATTTTGTTCCAGCATCTCAGAAGACTCCTATCAATGTGCCTGCTGTTCCTACTTCGGCGACTGCGGACTCTGACATGTACCTCAATCAAATTGAGCAACTTATTCAGCAGTACAACGAGCAGGCTGACCCAAACGAGAGTATTGAAGAGGGTTTTGCGCGCATCCGAAAGTTGATGGGCGACGTGCAAAACATGAAGCAGGTCATCTGGCAACAACTTGAGGCAGCAGAGGCAACTGGAGATGCTGGTGAACTTACTCGTCTTCGTCAGCGTTTCGGCATGCTTTCGTCTGTTGAAGCGTATGTCGCCTCTAACTTGGCGGAAGAGATTGACTTTGACCTTGCCCCTAATCGGGAATACATTCTTGAGAACATGCGTCTTATTGATGTTCAGCGCCACACCGATAGATTCGGCGTAGAGCAAATTATATCCGCCAAGTCTGCGTATCTTGCTCCTAACGGAATCTCGTACATCCTTGAATTTGACGGCAGGGTAATCATTGCTCGTGTCGAAAACTTCGGGGACTTCGAGCAGGCTGAGTCTATGGCGGAGTACCTCAAAACTGATATGGGATTCAGGGAGGCTGGGCACCTTCACATGCACTCTGGGGTTGGCTATGGCAAAGATGAGCCTGACCTTGACTTCAACGGCTTATTCCCGATTCCTGTGCACAACGAGGCTGACGTACCTATTATTACCCCTAGCCACATTGAGATTGGCGGGGACGCGTTTAAGACTTTGGGTTCGGCTATGCACATCATGGCTCAGGCTATGGTCGAGGCTAACGGTGGCATATACCGCCACAGCACGTATCTTTTGGCTCCCGGCCGTCGTACGGTACTTCGTCTTAATGGGCAAGACCCGAATATGGCTCCGTATGTTATGCGCGAGAAGGTTATGGAGGGGCTTGATGCACCGACTGCAGAGTTGCTTCGTTCTCTCGGATTCAACAGTCAGTTGTCGACAGACGACCGTGGAACTGCGAGCCAGACGTGGTGGGGCGACTTTGACCGTACCATCAACCAGCCTTTGAATGTTCTTGCTCGTTACTACAAGGAAACTTTTCAAGGAGACAACAACGCGAGCGGGGGAGAAGAATATCCTGCCTATCTTGATGAGTATGTAAAACAGCGGGGAATGGAAGACTTTGAGTTCTTCTCTATTCTTGATAAGTTCCATGAACTGAACTATGAAGGACGTGATGTCGAGGGTTTCGTTGCTACTGCTCGTGAACTTGCTGATGACATAGAACGTACTTTTAGTGAGAGCAGTGTCTATATCGACAGCGGCGGTCACGACGGTGAGACTCCTGTTGAAATCGAAATTGACGCGTATCAACTTGTTAGGAACTTGAGAACGATTGCCGATGCCCTTGCAGCGGGTCGTCTTGGAGAGAACACCATTGAGCGCGTCAATCTTGTTGGGACCACTGTTCTTCGTTACGAGGGAGAGAATGTATTCGCCTCTGAACAGGAAACGTCTGAGATTCCTCCTGCGCCTCCGCTTATGGTATTGTCTACGCAATTCAACAACCCGATTAGTGCTGTTGATATTCGAGTTGCTCGTCTTCTCGATGATATGTCGGTTGACGAACTGAAGAGTGCACTAAAAGATGCACTTGAAAATGGAATATCCAGAATCATAACTGACAAATACAGTCTTCCGACTACTGTCTTCCACACCGCACTTGCACTTCGGGGTGAAGATGCGGACATGTTTGTTGCTAAAATTGCGGACGCATCCTATGGAGGTGACAGCAGGGAAGAAGCGCTCAAGGCTTACCGCCAAGAGTACGCTGACGTTCTTCGAGAGGGTGTTGGCGACGTTTCTCGTCCCGCAGGGGATGGCATTGGCCCCGCTGAGTTTGAGGACTCGGAGTCCTTCGAAATCAGACGAGCAGTGAGTCGAGCAACTTATGGGGACCAGCAGTCAGCGACTGTTGAGAAGTACAGAAACGCGCTTCAAAACGGTGAAGACTCTATTGACTTCTTGGTCACCAACTATCAAAACTCTTATCGTTACGGTGAGCGGTACGTGTCTGTTCCCTTGAGCAAGGTTCGTGAGTCACTGGCAGACTATGGAGTTGACATGGACTCTATCGACAATGAGTTCCAGAAGAACGAAGATGTCAAGACTACTGTCGCTGAAAACAACGATATGACTGTTGACGAGGCAACCCCGACGTATCGCACGGACTGGCGCAACGCCATCCGTTCGGGTAGCGAAGAGTACAACTTTATTGTCTTCACTGACAAGAAGGGTACAGTTCAGCGCTTTGAGCGTTACGACGGTAAGTGGAAAAATGTCGATGAGTCAAATGGAAAAGGCATCACCGACGACCAGATGGTCCGCAAGATTGAGCGTAACGCCGACCGTTCGCTTGAGATGTTTATTGACAGCGGTTTTGCGCCCGACGAGGACGACACCGAGTATGACGAAACTAAGTATGTCTTCTCGTTCGGTGATGACTCTGACAATGTTGTTGAGGTAACTGGAGACACCGCAGTCGCACTTGATGCGTGGCGTCACGTTACTGGTGGCGACCTCGCTGCGCTGAAGGCTTTGGAAGAGGCTGGCGTCAAAGTCAACATTATGGACTTCATCGAAGAGAACATTGGTGGAGAGCGCCGTGGCGAAGAGGGCGATGAACTGATTGTTCAGAGCGTTGATTGGACTGCCCTCGACGGAACTAAGTACCGCTACGAGGTAGTTGTTACCCGCACCCCCGACGAGTACTTCTACACATATGTTCGTCAAATCAACCTGACCAAAAACACGGCACAGTCTGCCAGCGTTGGTCTCATTTCCCAGTCTGCATACGCCTTGCTCAACGCTCATCAGACGGAGATGCGAAAGTTTTTTGCATCTTTCTATACCAGTTCTGGGCCAACGGGATGGTTTGCTGGAAACGCAACAGGTCGTCGTCGTAAGAACGACATCTTCAACGAAGAAACTGACTCGTGGATGCACCAAAAAGAGATGAAGACTAACCCGCAGTTGCTTGCGAACCTTCGTCGCCTTCTTGGAGAAAAGACCGCGTCTGATGTGGATGTGCGTAAGGCTCAGAATGCGTTGATGAAGGACATTGTCGTCAACCTTGCTCGTTATCGTTACAACGAGCGCAGGATGAGGATGGCAGCAGAGCACATCACCAAGCGCCACGGCGTGATGGTTACTCCTGAGTACATGTACAAAGTTGCTGAGGCATATGACGCTCACGCCCGTAACCAGAACAACCTTGACACATTTGGTACATGGATTTCTGGCGACCAGCGTACCCCGCTTGATGCTGGGGACCGCGTACAGCACGTCAGCGGACGCTTGGGTACTGTCCGTAAGCGTCTTGGTTGGGTTGACTCGCTGGGTCGTTACCGCTACACCGACTATGTTGAGGTTCAGTGGGATAAGACCGATGAGCGTGACAGTTTTATTTCGTGGACTACGTCACGTAACAACACTCTCATTCAGACTGCTAACGGTACGGACGGCTCGGAGCGCGTCACGTACAACACTTCCTACGAAGACCCTCGGGCTGAGTACGGCACGGATGTTGTAAGTTCAGAGCAAGTCCCTGTTCCGCCGTACCAGCACGTCGTTGCACCGCCTATTGTTGATGGACTCGACTATGTTACGGTTACGCGCGATGAGAACTCGAATCTTGTTCTTCCGAACGGTGTCGTGATTCCTGAAATCCCTGTTGGCGCAGAGATTGATATGAAGCGCGAGCGGCCTAGCACCCTGTCAGAGGGAGACTTTATCTTTGTTCTCAATGGGGACCTTGAAACAGTCAGTGCCCCAATTGTTCAGTATGGAGTAGATGGAGCACCTGAAGGTGGTATCGCTCACAACGTCGCCATCCGACAGGAGAATGGTTCGTACACGGTACGCACTATTGTCTACCCTGCATCCGAAATGGGAACTACTGTCTCGGCTCACTCTTTCTACTACCCCAACCAGCAGGCTGATGGACCGAGCCCTGCTCAACTCAACGAGATTCTTGAACTCCTCGGAACTAAGGACCTCCCTAACCGTCCTCAGTTTGGTGTGATGAACTACTATCTGGGAATTATGGATGGTGAGGACATGTCGGGCATTTATTCGGCAGAGGAAGTTTCTGAGATTATTCAGGAACTCCGTGCTCTTCCTAACCGTGACATTAACCGTGCGGAAGAGACAGCCCGTGTTGCTCAGGCTTTGGCAGATATTGCCGAGCGTGATGGTAGCGCTAACCAAGCCGATTCGATGCAGACCATCGCTGACGCATCTCTTATTGTCGCCTCAAATGGCACAGGAGACGGCGCAGAGACTGAGGCTCCCGCCCCCGTCGAGTTGACTGAAGAGCAAGTTCGAGAGAACTTGGTTCAGCGCTTCGAGAAGCACTACGAAGATATGCAAGCGCTGGCTACTGTCATGCGCGACAGTCGTCAAGATTTCATAGACGCGATGCGTCAGAGCGGAGAGTTTGAGGAGGAAGAACAAGAGCGTTATGCACAGTTGTTCCGCGACTACCGTGACGGGATGGTTTCGCTGGAAACAAGAATCTCAAACTCTGACGACTTCCAAGAGTCTGTTGACGATATGGATATGTTCTCCTCTGTTCAAGTTGCAGATGAGTGGATGGATGTTCTTCTTCTTCAAGCAGAAATTATTCTTGAGCAGGTAATTCCAAGACTTGCCACGTTCTACGACAACATGACTCCTGATTTGCAAGAAAACTACATCGTTCTTCGTAACCTAGACCGTGAAAGTAGTTTGTCGGACCTCCGTCAAATTCAAGCACTTCGTACAAAAATTGAGGGCCTCAATAATGTAATTAGTGCCTCATATGACGGGCAGGTCTCACCTCGACAGCAACTCTCTGAAGAGTTGCTTGAGCAATTCAAGCAGGGGTATACGGTCTATGCTGTTGCTAACGACGCTGACTTGAATAGTCCAGAAGGTAGCATCAACAAAGTTGAATTTATTACGTTGCCTAACGGTCGGAAAGCAGTTCTCAAGACGTTCGGAGGGGACCAAGTAGAGCCCATAGAAGAAGTTCAAGGAGAACTAACGTCTTATCGTATGTTTGAGGCTTTGGGAATTCGGTCGCTTGCGGTCGCTGCGACTGTTCTTCCGTCAGGCGAGTTGGCTGTTATTGTCGAAATGTTTGAGGGTCAGACTATGAGTCGACTCCCTGAACTGGATGTTTCTGATGTCCTCGACAACCCAGCCTCACCGATGGTCGCTCTGTTTGACAGCATCGGAGGAAACCCCGACCGTCACAGTGGGAACTACATGTTTAGTAGGGACCTGTCGCAGATGATGCCAATTGATAACGGGTACATGTATCAAAGTATGTTCACTACTACCAGTCTACTACGGGGAATCCTAGAGCAAAAGAGGGAACGCTATAACCGTGATGTTTCCGCCTATTCGGCAGCCGTCGACCCAGAGGGAGTTCGTAGAGATATTCAACTCACGTATGCTCTACCCAAAATGGTTGCCGACTACCTTCTTGACGGCGACCAAACGTACATCACTGACGATAATGTCAGAACTTTCGATGAGCGTCTCCGCAGTCTTCGTGAGATGTATGTTAGCATGGGCATGGAAGACGTATATGAAGACCTTCTCAAGAGCATGAACATTCTGTTAGGAGTATCCCCATAATGATTGCCTTCTACGATGGACAGACCTACAAACTTGTAGCAACTGTCGAACTTGTCGATGGAGATTTGAAGATTGATGGCGACGAGCCATTTATCTACGGACTCATGGGAGAGACATCTCCTGAAGAGTTTGTGGCTAACCCTTCTAAGTACAACAACGGATACATTCGTGTCTACACAGTCAAAGAGGGCAGGACTGCCCCCAAGGAACTTAAGGTTATTGAAAAGCAAGTTCCTGGCTATCAGGTATAATAAAACTAGGGTTAGCCCTACGAAACGGAGTTCACGGTGATTCAGCGCCCAGAAGGACGCCTTCTATACCCAAGCATTGGGATGGTTGCTGACTCTATCGACGGCGAGTACAGTCCGATTCTGTATGCGTACATGCCAACGGGAACTTCTAACATCGCTGTTGTTACTCCTAACGGAGAAGAACGAGTCTACGAAAATCCTAAACTTGCTGACCGAACCATGCTACAAAAAATGTCATTCTCAACCGAGAATGGCGAAACCTTCATTCGCGCCATCGACACCACTGATGGACGCAAATTATCACAATATGGTATCCCATTGCCTACTCAAGCCATCAAGGCTTTGATTAGTCCAGAGAACCATCTCACCAAGGAAGAAAGGGACGAGCCAATGGCTACCTATTTCAAAGACGGAACTGAGGAAATGTATGTCCTCACGAACGAAGACGGAAACGTCATCGGCCTGACCTATCTCAATGGCTTCGGAATGTATAAGCGCTCGTCTGGTATCTGGGTTGCTGTTGCTCCTGGAGACATGAGTTTCGAGATGGCAATGCCTCATATTGTGAACCCAGAAACGGCAGAAGAGTTGGTCGAGATGTTCGACGCTAAGGCTCTTACTGCTGAGGATGTTTCTGACTACGTTACTTCCGTAAAGTAGGTCCGTCATGGAATATGTAGGAAGTAACGGAAGTCTTCTTTTCTTTGCTGATGAGCGCAATGGTGCCATCATTGACCCCGCTCTGAACATGGTTCTCAAGACTGGACGTGCCGATGTGCTGTCGTCTGAGCAATCTTGGAGCATTTCTGAGTACAACATTGACGTATCTGACTCGGTGGTTGACTTGGCTGAGGCAGCCCTTTCTATGTTGGATATTGGTGTTATAGCGTCATCTGGTCGCAAGTACACTATCCCCGCAGGCGTACAGGCGGAAGCCAAAAAGGCTCTCGAATGGCGCAAAAAGAACAAGCGCGGTGGCACACCCGTAGGACTTAACTCTGCTCGCACTCTTGCTAAGGGTGGACAGATTGGTCTTGAGAAGGTTCGTCACATTGCTAAGTATTTCCCTCGTCACGAAGTTGACAAAAAGGGCAAGGGCTGGAGCCCCAAGGAAGATGGCTTCCCCTCGAATGGACGTATCGCATGGGCTCTGTGGGGTGGCGACGCTGGTCAGCGTTGGGCTTCCGCAATTGTTGAGTCTGAGAACAAGAAGGCGATGACCGCTGACGGTTACGCACTTCCCACATACGAGGCTGTCCCTGACGCACAGGCGTACAGCGACCAGTATATTGGCGACATCAACGACTTTGCTCGTGAAGATGTCTATGCTCCTGACTTTATTGCTCGAATCCGTATGGATGGTTCGGGTATCGACCGTCTGTACAAGATTGATGATGACGGAAACGTCTACACTTGGGACAACGGTTCGTGGGATGACCTTGGAAACATGGACGGCAACATCTGGGACCGAGACGTAGAACTCGACGGCGAAGATGACATGGTCGAGAAGACTCACGTCACTATTGACGCCCAGTCTGCAATCACTATTGCTGCCCTTTTCCAAGAAGACCCGTTCCGCACTGTCTCTGTCGAAGACCTCGATGACGGCGAAGAAGAAGCCCGTATGGCGATGGACGCTCTTCCCGAGATTGACTGGAACATTGTCAACCTTGCGATGACCGCTGCTGGCGACACGACTAAGGCTAACGCCGAGTACACCCCTGAAGAGCGTGCCAAGGCTGCTCAAAGTCAGGTTCGTAACGCTACTGGTCAGTTTGCAAAGACTGGTGACCGCGTTGCCGTGGGTGGAGACAACTCCAAGCAGGGGAACATCACCAGTACTGACCGCGCTACTGGAACTGTCAATGTCAAACTTGACAACGGAAGCACGGTTACAGTTGCTGGACGGCAGGTGCGCGAGCCTCGAGAAGACGTCTACCCAACTACTCCTGCTCCCCTTCCCGACACGTACAATCCGCTTGACCTTTCGGGGATTGTTGGCGAGCCTCGTACCCCGATGGGGCGTCCGATTGCTCAACTGCCAGGTACTCTTCCTGCACTTACTCCCGCCGACTTACGCAACTTGCTTGCTGACTGGCCTTCGTGGGTTGCGTCACAGCGTGCACAGTTCAAGGATTACGCTCCGACTGACCCAGTAGATTCGCGTACTCCGTCGAGTTCTACTGACGTTGGTCCCGCTGGTCGGAAGTTGGAGAAGGCTGCTGGAGAGAAACTTTCTGTCAACGCCTATAAGCACCCGCTCCTCAAGAACTGGCTAAAGAAGCAGGACAAGGCTTCTGGCGGAAATGGTTCAATCTGGTACAACCCGATTACTTCTGCTGGTGACCAAGCCGTAGAACTTACTCCCGAAACCACAGATGTTCAGCCTATCTACATGGCTATCGTCTCTCCTGACGACCCCCGTGCTGTTATGCAGTTGTCGGTTCTCATTCCTGAGAACTCGAAGTCGACTGCTCCAATGGTGTGGACTCGTCAGCAGGGAGCGTGGGTTAAAGATGTGCAGACTCTTTCTGACCTGAACTCGGCTACTCCTCCTCCCGTTGTTCCGCTTGATGAGACTGTTCTTAACGATGTTCTCAAGCAGGTTGACATGTCGCAGGAGACTGGCAAAAGTGCAAAGGAAGAAGCACCTGTTGCTGCATCTGGCTACAGCCTCGACCTTGCTATTGCCGTTCTGCTTGGCGAGAAGTATGACTTCTCGGCTCTGGTTGCAGCGGGCGGTCTTGACCGCAACAAGGGCAACGCTGAGGAACTTCGCAAGTACTGGACTGTTGGCAAGGGTGGACTGAAGATTCGCTGGAATACTCCTGGCGACTGGACCCGATGTGTCCGCAACCTCAAGAAGTACCTTGGCCCGCGTGCTAAGGGATATTGTGCGCTCCGCCACAAGGAGATGGACGGCTTCTGGCCGGGAGATAAGCGTAACCGCGAACTCTCGTATCAGGAACCGACTGGTCGCGTCTATAGCGCTGACGTTCTCCGTGATTCTGAAGAAATCAACACCATGATGGTTCTCAGCGCTCGTCGTCAAGATGCCATTGACAAGGTTAACTTTATTGCTGGTCGCACGAACACTGACCTTGGGTATAGTCCCGAAACTGACCTCCTCCTCGAGGATATGCCTCTGACTGCAGCAGTTGATGGGGAAACCTGTCCTCCTGCTACACAGAACATTGAACTCAACCTCAAGAACCGTCAGAACGCTATTGACAACGTCGGTTACGGCCCCCTCAACCCCAAGGAGCCGAACGACGAGTTCTGGCAGGATAAAGCAGATAAGTGGAATACCACTGTAGAAGAAGCACAGACCAGCCGTTGCGGAAACTGCGTATTCTTTGTTCGCACTCCCCAGATGCTGGACTGCATCGCTACGGGTATCGAACAGGGTGGGTCTCAGCAAGTTGATGCCGACGCTGCGATTACTCAGGCAGAACTCG
>Ga0304730_1000544_pt1 | contig 32568 bp, 24 predicted proteins | sample M_130628_MF_Meta_FD_190474 | JGI IMG/M metagenome (GOLD analysis project Ga0304730, IMG submission 190474) | Freshwater microbial communities from Lake Montjoie, Canada to study carbon cycling - M_130628_MF_MetaG (v2) (version 2) | ecosystem: Environmental > Aquatic > Freshwater > Lake | place...
CCATAACCGATTGAGCGCGGGTCATTGTTCAATAGGCCAAAGTCTATCGCCTGATCTGCAGCCATACGGGCTTCAGCAACGCGGCCTCGGCAGAGCTCGTCCCAAGCAATAAAGGAGAAGAAAAAGTTCGTAAGATTAGGATCGTCGACATGAACCAGAGCCGCTTGGGCCTCATCCCGTAATCGGCGATAGTCCTCCAGTGATTTCGGCGCGCCATAGGATGACACGGACAGGTCACTCACCAAGGCATAGGCTAGAGGTTTGGGATCGCCAAGACGCTTAGCCATGTCCAATAGGTCTTGTTGAACCTTCACAGCATCAAGGTAACGCCCATTCCAGACAAGGCTCGATGCATAATGGTGCAGGAAGAAGACGTGATAGATATGGTCGCCCAATCGGTTCAATATCGGGCGCAGCTTATTGGCCAGCGCGATGGTTGACGTCACGCGCATAGACATGTTGCAGCAGCGCCCGTAGTTCGCAGCGAGTTTGGCCACGTCCTCGTCACTCGCGCAGGTGGGGTCTTTCTCGTAGATCAAAAGCGCTGCTGAGAAATATCGATCAGCTTCATCAAGCGAAAAAACGCTAACGCTCTTCACCCCAGCCATAACCAGATAGGTAAAGGCAAGCGCCCCGCAATCGGTAAGCGCGTAATGGTGCGCAAGTGAATCAGCAACCGAAAGTAGCCGACCTTCATGTCGTCGTTCCAAGGCCTTTGCGATCGCCTCATGCAACTCGGCTCTGCGCTGGGATAACAGGCTTTGATAGAGATTGTCCTTGAGCAAAACATGCTTGAAGATATAGCTAGAGCTACCGGTTTCGCGCTGAACGAGATCAAGCCCCTCTAACCGCTGCAGGGCCGCATCTGTATCGTCTAGACCTCCCCCAACCTCAGCGAGCAGGCTAGGATCGAAACTGCGGCCTATGGCGGCCGCAACCTGCAACAGGGTGCGATCTTTCTGCGGCAGTCGATCAATTCTGGCCGTTAGAAGGCTTTGCAGGCTCGTGGGCAAACTGGTTTCGGCCGCAGCTTGGTCATAAACGGCTTCGCCGTTAACCAGACTCAATGCCCCTCGCTCGATCAAAAAATTGAGAACTTCTTCGCCAAAGAGTGGATTTCCACAGGCTCGCTCGGTCAGTTGCCGGATGAGGTGATCGGGCAAGGTGGGAACACCCAATCTGGTTTGCGCGAGATATCGAATATCGACATCTTCAAGGGGTTGAAGCCTGATCGTCGTTAGGGCTGAAGGCGAACCCCATTTTGGGCTATATTCTGGCCGCCGGGCGAGAACGATGAGAAGATTGGGCTGGCGATCATTTTCAATAAGTTTCTGCAGCAACTCTTCGGAGACGCTGTCGATCCAGTGAAGGTCGTCCAGCAAAATAACCACTTTAGAAACACGACACAAAGCGTTCAAAAGGTCCGGTAGCAACTCCCGCGTTCGCAACCCGATAAGCACGCCGTCGAGGCCCGATAAGGCCCCAGTCTTGGGCAGCAAGCCCAAAAGATTAAGCAGGAGATCCAGATTTTCCGGAGACTCCTTGCCCAGCCTGCCAAGGCCTGCCCCTAATTTTGTCGCAATAACATCGGGCTCGTCTTCACCTCGAACATCGAACACCCGACGGATCACATCAAGGAAGGGAAAGAAAGGCACCTGCTGCCCCTCTGGGAGGCATCGTCCTTGAAGCACAAGAGCCTGTTCTGCCGACACGCCCTGCAAAAGCTCAAACATCAGGCGAGTCTTGCCTAAGCCAGGTTCTGCAACAAGATCGAGCACACGAAGCTGTTCTGTCGCACGCAAATAGGCGTCACGCATCGTTGCAAGTTCTAGTTGGCGTCCGATATGACGCGTGAGCCCTCTCCCAAGCGACGCATCAAACCGACTGACACCGTCGCGGACCGCCAAGAGACACCAAACCTTTTGGGGCTTGGCCTTACCCTTGACGAGATGTTCCCCATCGAAACGAAGATCGACGAGCCATTCAACCAAACGCCTGGTCTCGTCACAGATCAGGGAGGTTCCCTGTGTTGCTAGCGCTTGGATACGCGAGGCGAGATTAACCACATCTCCGACCGGGGTGGGCGCTGTACCTTCCCCCGACACCGCGGCCATCATTGCAATGCCTGAACTGACACCAGCGCGCATGATAGGACGTACCCCGAACTGGGCTTCTATTTTACCGGCTTCTTGTGCAATTTTGGTATGGATCGAATGGGCCGCGCGGCACGCGCGGATCGCATCATCTTCGCGCGCCAATGGATAGCCGAAGACAGCCATAATGCTGTCCCCCGCAAAACCAGAGATCTCTCCGCCCTGTTCACGAACGGCTCGGCTGAGTATTTCATGTAAAATTCGAATAAAAGGAACGGATTTTTCCGCTCCCAGTTTTTCTATGGCAGACGTGAAACCCACCATATCTGCAAACAGCACTGAGAGCTGGCGCCGCTCATCCACGTTCGTCAATTTAACTGCTCCGCCCTACGAAACCTTTAGAGGAATAAGAGCAACATGTTACAAATTTATAATCCATTGAAATATGGTTGCAGTTGCGGTTTAGGCGTTCAGATGGTCGTGTCCCGATCGTGTCCCAAGTGGTGGTGTAACGCGACGATTTTCGAGTTTAGATAAAAGCTGCGACGGCAGTCTAATGGTACTCGTCAAAATACCCTGTCGGACCGCACTATTCTAGACGCCTTGCAACAAGCTGATATAGATAGATTTTAGGGCCTCAAGGAGTAGCGCGCTGCCAAAACTCGCTTCAGCATCGCGGGAAATACCAGTGAAAAGAAAATCACTGATCCAGACCTATGCGGAAAAGCGGGGCAATCTGGTACGGGTCTTTGCGGCCCGCTTGAGGTCTATGGCCGAAGCAGAAGACCTTATCCAAGATCTATTTTTCAAGATCGAACGGCTTGAAATTCAAGAGGTCGGAGAAAATCCATCCGCCCTGCTGTTTCAAATGGCAAAACCAACATCATAGGGATCGTCTAGGGCCGACCAAACCTGCGCCTTCATCGCGGCAAGGGCGCGCGGCGCCGCCAAAGAGGCGATTTGACGGGCATAGGCGTTCACATGATCCATTAGTACATCGTCCGCCAAAACCGTATTGACGATGCCTAGCCGTTCGGCCTCAACACCATCGATACGTCGCGCAGAATAGAGAAGGTCCAACGCTCTGGCCGAGCCAATCAACCGAGCCAGTAGCCAGCCTGATCCCTTTTCTGCCGGAACGCCTAAGCGCGCGAAGGTGGCGTTCATAATCGCGGAGCGGGACGCAAAGCGGATATCGCAGTGAAGGGCGAGGATGAAGCCCCAGCCGAACGCCGGCCCATTAATGGCCGCGATAGTTGGCTTGCGAGACGTGATCAATTCATTCCACCCGCCCGAAAAGAACCGTGACAGGTCCGGGCCGACCTCATCGCCCCATTGGACGGGCGTGACATCTTCCTCTGGCAAAGGTGCGTCAGACGACCCGCCGGTACCGATGACGCTAAGATCAAGGCCCGCGCAGAATCCGCGCCCAGAGCCTGTGATCACAATCACCCGGCTTTCTGGGTCTGCCGCCGCGCGCCTAACCGCCCTAAAGAAGAGCTGCAACATGGCTGGAGTCAGCGCGTTCATTTTTTCCGGCCGGTTGAAAGTGATTGTGGCGACGCCTTGGTCTACGTCGTAACCAATCAGATCTTGCTGGCTCATCTTGCTCCCCGTCGTGGTGCCTGTTCGATCCAATCTGGGGTCGATCAATCGCCGGGGTCCGACGCGAACAACCGACCTAGTCGTTCTGGAACGCTACAATCATTAAAAGCGAATATCATTTGCATACGGGCATGGGAAGGCACCGTTTCTGCAACCTGATCTTAAAGGCGCGTTCGCAACAGAGCGGCTATCAGCTGATCGAAGGCGCGCGGCAGGCATTATACCTATGAGGCATCAACGGAATAAACCGGATCCATCAATAAGCAGTTTCAGTCCAATGCCGATCAGCGACAAATAGATGATCCTATAAAACCGTTCGGCGTCGATCTTACGGACCAAGAAAACCCTAGATAGTGGGCGTTGGATATGGTGTGCACTGTCAAGAGACAGTTATTTGATAGCCCCCTTGGGGTCATCGCGCCTCATCCTCAGGCCTCGAAAATCTGGATTGTTCAATCCAATCGCACCGTTAGAAGCCCGGGCGGCGAATGAGGCAATTCCCACCTACTTTGGGACATTGGGAGCCAAAGCCCCAATGTTCCACCCATGTTCCGCCCCGAGTACAAAATAGCCATCAGGACAGGCCTCAAACCCCTACGCTGTATGGCGTCGCGAAATATGGAGAGACCAATTAGTCTAGGCGGGAAATCGTCGCGACTGACCAGTTAGTTACACCTCGGGTGGAGACACAAATGTCGTTGCCACTAGGCGACGCCCTCAAGGCCCTTACGCTGGATGATCGAAAGTAGCCGCAAGGCTGGGCCCCCTGGCCGTTTCTTGCCCCGCTCCCAGTCAGAGACCAAGTTCTTCGACACATTGAGATAGCGCGCGAAAACAGGCTGTGAGACATGTTGCGCATCGCGTATGGCCTTGATCTCATCAGCCTTGAGCGGTGTCGCCGGGGCAAGGCAAGCCTCGTCGAATTCACGCAGGGTTTGCTTGTCGATAGCTCCAGCCCCATGAAGCCCTTCCATCATCTCATGCACGGCGGCAAGCGCCTCGCTCTTATAGGTCTTGGGCATCGTCATTCACCTCGAACAATCTTCCTTCGCCGACCTCGGTATCGACCTGCGCCTGTGTCAGCGCGAGCACGATCTTGGCAGCCAGTTTGTAGGTCCTCAACTCATCAGCATTGAGGTTGGCCTTGCTGTTTTTCGCGAAACCAAAAGCGAATACAGCCCTCTCCCCGTGGCGGAAGAAAACCAGCGTACGATAGCCGCCGGACTTGCCTCCCCCATCACGCGCTACACGCTGCTTAATCAGGCTTGCGCCTAAATCGGCATCGATCAGACCGCTGTTGGCCTGATCGACCGCTGAAATGATCGCCGCGTCGCTGATCCCTTCCCGGCTCGCATATTTCGCAAACCAGCGGTTCTTGTAGATGCGGGTTTGCAGCTTGTCGGTCATGGGCAAGCGATTACTATCACACTTTGTATTACGGCTCAAGGAGCGGAATATGTCCTGCGTGGTAGCGATCAAAGGCCCGGCAGATTCGGCAGCACGGTCGGCAATTCACCAAGATCATCAGGCCGCATTGGCTTCGAACAAGAAACACCGCTACATGCTGATCCATTGTAATTATTGTGTGCACTGTCAAGAACCAGTTATTTGAGAGCCCCCCTGGGGTCAAGGCGGCAAAAGGAACGGCTCCGCCCCGCAGGCTGAGATTGCATCATAACGCACGCCATACCGTGATGGCCGTCATCTCGAGTCCTGCATAGCGCCCGCCGCAGGTTCAGCCCACCATGACAGGATGTGCTTGTCGTGCGCGCTCGTCCACACCCCGGCATCGGTATAGCGCAGAGCGCCGCTGCCCGACGGGGAGCCAACGCGAGCGCGGATGGCCAGTGACACTGGATCGATCACGACATAGGTCTGGCCGGAGGTGGTGCGTAGCCAGACCTGGCCGCCACCAGTATCGATATCGCCATATTTCAGGGTTTCGTCCACCTTGACGCGGCCGGTGATGTCTCCTGTGGCGGGCTCAATGCGTACGACAGTGCCATCACCCTGTTCCTGAACCCAGACGCCGCCAACACCAGCGGTCAAAAAGCCTGGTGCCTTGCCGAGCCTGGTCGTCTTGATGACGCTGTTCACGGCTGGGTCCACCTTCTGTAGGGTCTGGCTGGCTGCGCTGACCACCCATAGCGCGCCCTCGCCGAACGCCAGGTAACAACTACCAGGTTCGACCTTAACCGAGGCGATGATGGTGTTGGTCGCCGGGTTGATGCGGGCGACAACTCCGGTCTGGTCGCTGGCCACCCAGACCGAACCCGCGCCCGACACGACGTTCATTTCGCCATCCGGGCTGGCAAGGCCTGTCGCGATAACGGCGGTTACCCTAGCGGCGCGGATATCGATGCGGTTGACCGTCTTGGCCTTACAATCGGCGACCCAGAGTGAACCGGCGCTGATCGTCATGGCACCGCACGCCCCGGCCAGCGGCACCTCGGCAATCTTACCCGCCCGCGACCAGCGTTCAACCCGGCCCATATTGGTCGCCCAGATCTTATCACCGTCGACCGCTAGGAAATCAACAAAACCTGGCACATTGATGACGGTCTCGACCGGTGCCGCGCCTGCGGTCGATCCTAGGGCAAGGCCCGCCCCCATCACCATCACGGCCCAATGGTTTGTCATGGCCCGCCCTATTTGTTGATGGTGGAGGAAGCTTGGTCACGCCGGGCTCGCATCCGGTCGATCAGCGGTTGGAACGGGAACACCCATTGCTGCGGGATCGACAGGCGTTTGCGTTCGCCCTGCCCCACGATGGTCGATTCGCCGTCCTTATAGGTGCCGAAAATCCGGTCCATCAGGATCAGTGAATTGCCATAATTGCATCGCGTATCTTCATAGCTCATCGCGGTATGGTGCAGACTGTGGTGCCGGATCGTAGTGAAGAAGAATGAATACCAGATCGGCGGATTGGCCCGAACATTGGCATGGGCAAAGATCACCACGGTGATGCTGACGCTGATCGCTGCAAAGACGGCGGCCTTGTCCCAATCAAACAGCGCGACGACGCCGAGGCTGATCAGGAACAGCTCGATTGGGTTGCCAACATAGCCCTTCATGGCGTTAAGTTGGGTCAGATGATGATGCGGCGCATGGGTGGCCCAGAACCAGCTATTATTGTGCATCAACCGGTGCATCCAATATTGGCCGAATTCGAAAAGCAACATCGCCAGCATGGCCTGAACCAGGAAGGGCAGGTCCGCGAGCCAGGGCGTCGTGATGCCGAGCGCCTTCTTTGCGGCGAGCACCCATGGTTCGGCCAGGGCCGTCGACGCCCAGGCGATTACGGTCAGGCCGAACGCGACATAGAAGATGTCAGTGAAAAACTCGGTACGGTTAAGCCGCCAACCTTCATGTCGCTCAGCAAAATACTCCATCAACTGGACAAAACCGAGGACGCCAAGGATGACGGCCATTAACACCCACCAAGTGTCAACCCAAGCCTTAGGCGCAGCGCCCCAAAATAGCAGTACGACCGCGACCGTCAAGGGCGGCAGGAGGTCTAGGAATTTTTGCTTCATAACACGCTCCTCGAGGCCGGAGCCTCAAACGGCTGCATCAAACATGCTGGCAGATGAATGACGAAGGTCGATGGTTTCAGCAGTGACAGATAGCGCCATACGGCATCATCACGCCCCGTCTTGCAACCTATGTTCACGCGACCTGCCGCACGCTCAGCACCCTATTCAACGGACACACAGCCCTTTCAGCAGGCCACTTTGGGAACAATCATGGCTCAGTAGGGTGATGAACGACGACCGCTTGCGAGCGGCAAGTTCGTGCGTTTGACGATCGTTTGAAGGGCAATGCTTGAATTGACGTGGGACACGCCGCTGAGCCGGGTCAGCCGCGTCGAGTGGATACGCGCCAAGTCGTCGACGTCCTTTGCGACAACCCGCACCAAAAAATCAGAAGATCCGGTCATCAGATAGCATTCCATCACTTCGGGGACGGTTGCGATCTCCTGTTCGAAGGCGACCAGCGCCGCCTCGGACTGTCCGGTTAGACTGATGGTGACAAAGACGGTCAAGGGCAGGCCAACAGCGCGCTGATTGATGACCGCTGCATAACGCTCAATGACGCCCCTCTGCTCGAGCAGTCGCACGCGGCGAAGGCAGGCGCTTTCCGACAGATGGGCATGGCTGGCCAGGTCAGCATTGGTGCTTCGACCATCGACCTGCAGAGCGGCAAGAAGGATCAAATCGGTGGCGTCGAGATCGATGGTGGCCATCGCTTGGTGGTTCCTGCTGTAAATGTTCCGTTGACGCAAGATTATGCGAAACAATAGCAGATTTTCCACCAAAATAGACGAAAATCACAAACCGTTCTCAACTATTCTGAGGGTCGCAAATGCCAACAGGAGGTCGCTATGCGGATCGGTGTTCCCAAAGAGATCAAGGTCGAAGAATATCGTGTTGGGATGACCCCGGGGATTGTCAGCCTACTGGTCGCAGACGGCGCAGAGATTGTCGTCGAAACCCAGGCGGGAGCCGGTTTAGGCCTATCCGATGGTGACTACGAAGCAGCCGGGGCAAAGATCTTGCCCCATGCTGACGCCGTTTTTGCGGCAGCCGATATGATCGTTAAGGTCAAGGAACCTCAAGCGGTCGAGATTGCCCGGCTAGAGCCGCGCCACCTGCTCTTCACCTATCTTCATTTGGCGGCTGACCGCGCGCAGGCTGAAGGGCTGATGCGATCCGGTTGCACCGCCATAGCCTATGAAACTGTAACCGATCGGACCGGTCGGTTGCCCCTGCTCGCCCCCATGAGCCAAGTGGCGGGCCGTATGGCCGTCGATGTTGGGGCCCATGCCCTGTTGCGGCCCAATGGCGGACGCGGCCTCCTGCTCGGCGGTGTCCCGGGCGTGGCTCCGGCCAAGGTGGTGATTTTGGGCGGCGGCGTCTCTGGCATCAATGCGGCTCAGATGGCCATCGGCCATCATGCTGATGTCACCTTGTTCGATATTTCCCTAGACCGCCTGGCCCAGATTGACGCTCAATTTGGGGGTCAGATCAAAACCCGCTTTTCTGAACCAGCCTCTATTTCTGCCGCAGTTGCTGAAGCCGATTTGGTTATTGGCTGTGTCTTGCTGCCAGGCGCGGCGGCCCCGAAGTTGGTCAAGCGTGCGGACCTTGCGCGTATGAAACCCGGCAGCGTTTTGGTCGATGTCGCGATCGATCAGGGCGGATGTTTTGAGACCAGTCACCCCACCACCCACACCCATCCTACCTTTGTCGTTGACGGGATCATCCACTATTGCGTGGCCAACATGCCCGGCGCGGCACCCTTGACCTCGACCTTTGCCCTAACAGCAGCAACCGCCCCCTATATTCGCGCCTTGGCGACCAAGGGCGTGGACCGGGCTCTAGCTGAGGATCCCGGACTGGCCGCCGGTCTGAATGTGCGGTCTGGGAAGATCACCTATGATGCGGTCGCCCAAGCTTTGGGTCTTTAATCTAAGAGATCCAGACGGGCCGGATGCGGTGCTGGTCAGGGCCACCCGGTTGCCGCAGCTTAGCGGCGGGCTGCCAGAGCCTTCGCCACGACGGGGGCCAGCTTGGCTGTGATCACCTGAACGCCGCGCGCGTTAGGGTGGATACCATCAGGCTGGTTCAACTCCCGCTTTTTGGCCACGCCGTCGATCAGGTTGGGATAAAGCGGCACGCCATGGACCTTGGCTAGGCTCGAGAAGATGGCGTTGAAATCGCGCGCATATCCGCCGCCGACTTCGCTTGGCGCGGCGATGCCGACCAGCAGGACCGCGATCTTACGGGCCTTCAACCTCTTGATGATGAGGTCGAGATTGGCCCGCGTCCGTTTGGGATCAAGCCCCTGTAACAGGTCGTTGCCGCCCAGTGCCACAATGGCCAGATCCGTGTCCTTCTGGACGCTGAACTCCACCCGATCTAGCCCACCAGCCGTCGTATCACCACTGACGCCTGCAGCCCGCACCAGGTTGGGGATACCCATTCGGGTCAGTGCCTCATGCAACTGGTTGGGAAGTGCCGCCTTGCCCGGCAGCCCGTAGCCCGCCGTAATAGAGTCTCCCAGAACCGTAATGACGACCGGACGGGCCGCAAGCGATGGCCAAGCCGCGGCCAAAAACGGCAAGGCTAAAAAGGTTCGGCGGGTGGGGTTTGGCGAGGACATAACGCCCTATATAAGGGGGATGAGGCACCACTCAACTACTGGGGACTTCTTTGACCGATTTACCGCCACTCCTACTGGATAATGTCGGCCTGACACTGCCGTCGTCAGCCGGTCCTGTCGAGATTTTGCGCAATCTCAGCCTGACCCTTCGCAAGGGCGAGCAGGTGGCGCTGGTGGGTGCTTCGGGGTCAGGAAAGTCGTCGCTGATCGCGGTAGCCGCCGGGCTGGAGCAGCCCAGCGCTGGACGGGTTGAACTGTTTGGTCAGGATCTCAGCAAGCTGGATGAAGATGGACGGGCCAAGCTGCGGCGCGGGCGTGTCAGCCTGGTGTTCCAATCCTTTCATCTGCTGCCCAACATGACGGCCGAAGAAAATGTGGCCGCGCCGATGGAGATCGCCCGCAAGGTTGGCGCTATGGAACAGGCCCGGCTCTGGCTGGACCGCGTGGGCCTCAGCGCACGAGCGCGCCATTATCCGCATCAGCTGTCTGGCGGCGAGCAGCAACGCGTTGCCCTTGCCCGCGCACTGGCGCCCAGCCCTGCCCTGCTCTTTGCCGACGAGCCGACCGGAAACCTCGACAGCGCCAATGCAAAGTTGGTGGCCGACATGCTGTTCGAACTGGTCAACCAGACCGGCGCGGCGCTGCTGCTGGTCACCCACGACCCTGCCCTGGCGGCGCGGGCTCAACGCGCCGTCACCTTGCGCGATGGCCGTCAGGTCGAGCCCGCATGACACCCCTATGGTTGAAGTTTGCCGCACGCGAGCTGAGAAGCGGCGTCAAGGGTTTTCGCATTTTCTTGGCCTGCCTCGCGCTCGGCGTCGCCGCTATTGCTGCTGCCAGCTCGACCGCCGAGGCCTTTCGTAGAGGCCTAGCCAGCGAAGCGCGTGACATCCTGGGCGGCGATATTGCGGTCTCAGTGAACCAGCGGCAGTTGACCGCTTCTGAGCGTCAAAAGCTGACCGAGCGCGGCCGCGTCTCCTTTTCCGTCGCCTCGCCCGCCATGGCTCAAGTGCCCTCTGGTGACCGGCGCCTCGTGGAATTTCGAGGCGTCGACAAGGCCTACCCTCTGGCCGGTCAGGTCATGCTGAAGGGCGGGGTGCCCTTGGCACCGGCCTTGGCCTTAAGTGACGGCGTCTGGGGCGCGGCAGTAGAACAGGCCCTGCTGGACCATCTGAACCTCAAGGTCGGTGACCCGTTCCTCGTCGGCAATGTGCCCATGCGCGTTACCGCGGTTCTGGAACAGGAACCCGACCGCCTGTCGCGCGGCTTCCAACTAGGCCCTCGAGTCCTGACCAGTCGCGGCGCGCTGGAACAGGGCGGCATGCTTGAACCTGGGCTACCCTTTGGGGAAACGGCCCGGATCGCTCTCAAGCCCGGGCTCGACCTGGCCCGCGCCAAGGCCGGTGTGCAACGCGATATCACGGACGGCGTTCGGATCCGCGACCGCAACGACGCCGCACCCGGTGTGAGCCGCATCATCGATCAGTTGGAATATTTTCTGGGCTTTATCGGCCTTGCCTCGCTGGTCGCCGGGGGCTTGGGCGTTTTTGGCGCGGTCAGCGCCTATGTCGATAGCCGCAAGCCGACCATCGCCACCTTGAAGGCGCTCGGCGCCGAAAGCGGTCTGATCCGCAACATCTACCTAACCCAGATCGGTCTGCTGTCGCTGGTGGGCATCAGCATCGGCCTAGCGGTGGGCGCCGCTACGCCTCTGGTTCTCGGCGCCGCGATCCAAGGCGACCTGCCGGTCCCAGCACTATTTGCGATCTATCCGATGCCTCTGGTCAAGGCGGCAGCCTTTGGCGCCCTATCGGCGGCGGCCTTCTCGCTGGCCCCTCTGGCCCGCGCCCGCACGACACCTCCGGCCAGCCTGTTTCGCAGCGACATGACCGGCAAGTTGACCTTCGGTCCTGAAATGATCGGCGCGCTGCTGGCCGCGGTGGGTCTAGGGGCTCTGGCCATCTGGACGGCGCCCACGCCGTTCGCGGCGAGCCTTATGATCACCGGTGTCGCCGTCGCCTTTGTGCTGCTTTGGGCCGCCGGCTGGGGCGGCGCGATTTTGGCGGGGCGCCTGAGAGGCGCGACACGCGGCTCCTTAAGAATTGCCCTGGCCAATCTGGCCGGACCTCGGTCGGCGGCGCGCACGGCGGCCCCCGCCATCGGTCTTGGCTTTGCGCTCTTGGCTGCGGTCGTCCTGATCCAGTCCAGCCTGCTGCGCCAGATCTCAATTATCGCGCCCCAGACGGCCCCGGCCCTCGTCTTCACCCAGATAACCGCCGACCGCGTCGCGGCGTTTGACGCAGAGGTGGCCCGAGGCTATGGCCGCATTCCTGACAGCAACACCTATCTGCGCGCGCCCTTCCTCACCGGCCGCATCACCGCCGTGCGAGGCCAACCTGTGGTCAAGGATAGGCTGGGCCGTGAAGGACGTTGGGCCTACGACAATGATATCAGCCTCTCAGCCCTCGGGTCCGAACCGCCGAACGCTGGAGTGGTCGAAGGCAAATGGTGGGCCGAAGACTATGCTGGGCCGCCATTGCTGGCCATGAGCCAGGACCCTGCCCGCGCCGCCAACATCCAGATCGGTGACGAAGTCACGCTCTCAATTTTGGGCCGCGAGATTGTGGCGAAGGTCGCCGTGATCCGGCGCGTAGACTTTGGCAGTTTTGGCGCGAGTTTTGCTCTAGTGCTGTCACCGAGTGCCATCGAGGGCGCCAATCCTCGCCAGTTTGCCATCGCCAAAGCCACTGTTGCCGAGGAACAGCGGATATTTCGCAGGCTGGGCGTAGCCTTTCCTGAGGTGAATATCATCTCGGTGCGCGAACAGCTGGAGGCGGCGACCGAACTCTTTGACCGTGTGGCTCTGGCCGTGCGCGGGGCCGCAGCGGTAGCCTTGATCGCGGCGCTACTGGTTTTAGCCAGCGCCATCGCTGCTCGGGCTGTCGAGCGAACCCGCGAGGCCGCCATCCTCAGGGTTCTGGGTGCAAGCCGGGCGCAGGTGCTCAGCGCCTATTTACTGGAATATGGCCTAGTCGGTCTGATCTCTGGCGCCGCTGGGGTGGCGCTAGGCTACGCCGCGGCTTGGCCGGTTGTGGTCCGGGTGTTTGAGGCCAAGTGGAGCGTTGACTGGGGCGGCGTCTTTACCCTGCTGGCCATAGCATCAGCACTGGCCGGGATCGGTGGGCTACTCGCCGCGTTCCAATCCCTGTCGAAACGTCCTGCGCCGGCGCTGCGAAGTGAATAGCGCTAACGACGAAGGCCGGATCGGCCTTGTGATTAAAATCGCAAGTTGGCCGCACGGAAAGACCATCTCCACACGCACAAAGGCTTCGCGGGTGTTTAAGGTCCCGCGAAGCCTTTCTAGCCCTAAACCATTTTCTGGTTCTAGCGCTTCTTGCGTCCGCCGCCGCCCAAGCCTGCGGCCTTGGCTAAACCCGAACGGGTTTGGCTATATTCGGACGAGGTCATGGGATAATCTTTGGGCAGGCCAAATGTCGCGCGGTACTCATCTGGGGTGGTCCCGTGCGTGGTCAGGTGCCGCTTGAGCATCTTGTAAGGCTGGCCATCGATAAACGAAATAAGCGCGCTTGGCGTTATACTCTTGCGAATTTGACCTGGCGTTGGCTTTTGCGATGGAGAGGACGTCTCAGCGATCGCCACTGGCGCATCAATTGCAGCCAGAGCCTTATATACAGAATTGATCAGGTTTGGCATTTCCGTGGGTGGGACAGAATTATTGCAAACGTAGCTCGCTACAATGTCAGAAACGATACCGATTAATTTGTCAGTCATGAATTGCCTCTCGATCTTTGGGGCTCATTACTGGAACCCGGATAATTGTTCAACTTGAAATTCAGGTTTTTCCCAATCTTTTGAAGATTAAGGATCAAAGGCTTATATCAGCAGCCCAATTGATAGCATTCTTCGTTAAAAACCGGTTCGGAATAGTTTTTAGATGTGCCTGATATTGTAATTTAGGGAAGACCGCGATGGACGATCCTTGTACCTTAAGCTTGGTTGAAGATGAACTTGCCGCTCCTATCCAGCCGGTCTGGCGAGTGCGGCATTCGCGCAGGGCCGCAGAATAGGGTCTCACTACCGTGTCTGAAGTGAAACAAGACGCCGTTGTTGCCAACACCGGCCCTCTCAAGGGCCTGCGTGTTGTCGAAATGGGCCAGCTCATTGCCGGTCCCTTTTGCGGCCAATTGCTTGGCGATATGGGGGCAGAGATCATCAAGATCGAACCCCCCAAGATCGGCGATCCCATGCGCGCTTGGGGCCGCGGCGACTATCCGCTTTGGTGGGAAGTCGTGGCCCGCAACAAAAAATCGGTGTCAGCAGACCTTCGGGTCCCTGAAGGCCAAGACCTTGCCCGCCGCCTGATCGCCACAGCCGATATTCTGATCGAGAACTTTCGCCCCGGCACGCTCGAAAAGTGGGGCCTGTCGCCGCAAGACCTGATGAAGGACCATCCAGGCCTGATTATCGTGCGGGTCTCTGGCTATGGTCAGACCGGTCCCTATTCTGATCGGGCAGGCTTTGGCGGTATCGGTGAGGCCATGGGGGGATGGCGCCACATCGTTGGCGATCCAGACCGTGCCCCTTCGCGTATGGGCATCTCGATTGGCGACAGTTTGGCGGCGACCTATGGCTGCTTGGGGGCGCTGGCGGCCTTGCGTCACCGCGATCAGACCGGACAGGGGCAGGTGGTCGATTCCTCGCTCTATGAATCGGTCCTACAGGTCATGGAAAGCATGATCCCGGACTATACCACCTCAGGCCATATCCGCGAACGGTCCGGCTCGTTCTTGCCCGGCATTGCCCCTTCCAATGTCTACAAGTGCAAGGACGGTGACTATCTGATCGGTGCCAATCAGGACACCGTCTTTGGCCGTCTTTGCGCAGCCATGGGCCGTCCGGAACTGGCCAAGGATCCGCGCTATATCGACCACATCAACCGGGGCAAAAACCAGCTTGAACTGGACGCTCTGATTGAGGACTGGACCAAGACCCTGACGGTCGATGAGCTGGAAGCCCTGATGATCAAGGCCGGTGTCCCCGCCGGTAAGATCTACCGCGCACCCGAAATGCTGGCCGATCCGCACTTTGCGGCCCGCGAGGCCATTATTGATGTGGAACATCCCCGCTGGGGCACGCTCAAAATGCAGAATGTCTTTCCAAAACTGTCTGCAACACCTGGCAATGTGCGCTCCATCGCACCGCAAACGGTTGGTCAAGACAATGCAGAGGTCTATGGCTCCATCTTGGGTCTGTCAGCCACTGAACTTGCCGATCTTGAGACCCGGGGCCTTATCTAAAGATCAGCAAGACCGAGGCCCTACAAAAGATCATCTGTTAAGGCCCTATCGATTGGCCCGGGTCCAACATACCTACCAACGCGCCTTGATACCCGCCACGATCTGGCGACGGGGCCCGGCAAACAACCCGTCCACGCGGCTTGAAATATAGGCCGTATCCGCAAGGTTCTGCCCGCTCAAAAAGACAGACCAGGCGCTATTAGGAAGCGCGTAGTCGACCGCCAACCGGTAGAGGGTCCGCGCAGGGATCAGGCCCTTTTGCCCATCTGTAGAAGAAAGGGTGGTGTTGCTCGCATTGGCAAACTGCTCTCCCACATAGTTTACCCCCAGTTCGGTAGAAAGGCTTGGCAGGATACTATAGCGAACAGTTAGGTCAGCGATTGTCCGTGGGGCGTAGGGCAAGCGGTTGCCGCGAACATTTGCAGACGACTCACCCGCGTCAGTGAGGAATTTTGCGGTCGCTAGGTTTGTATAGCTCGCAAAGACGAGGATCGGTCCTCTCTCTAGGGTCGAGAAAAGCTCCAGACCTTGATGCAGGGCACGGCCTGCATTGACAAAGCTGCCACTGCGTCCCCCGACAAGCGCGCCCTCAACCACAAGGTCGTCTAGGCGCATCTCAAAGAGGGTGAGATCCAGGCGAAGGCCCGGCAACGGAGCGCTACGAATGCCGATTTCGGTCTCGACACTCTTTTCAGGCCGCACGATGTTGGGCGGCAAGTTTGGATCGTAATCTCGGTCAGGGCGAGGCGGAGCAAAACCGCGATGGAGACCTGCAAAGGCGGTGAATTCCTCGGATGGCGACCAGGTCAGACCCAGACCGGGAAGGACGAGGGATTGGTTCTGAGTCACACTGCGTCCAACCGCCACAAAATTTGCGGTGTTGGAGGTGTTGCGCGTGCGAAATTTCTCGACCCGAAGACCCGGGGTTGCCGTCCATGGTCCGACCGTTACCGGCATTTGGCCATAAACCGAGAAGGCTCGAGTGGTTATATCATTATCATCGCGAAGCAGGGTGCCCGGCGAATCTTCCCTGGCATTGGCGACCAGGCCATTATAGCGCTTTCGGTTCGTGTCTTCGAAGTGGGCCCGAAACCCTAGGGTCAGGGCTCCATCAAGGCCCCAAAGATCAAGCCTATGATCGAGCCGTGTTTCTGCGCCCCAAAATTGGAATTTCCGGGGCCGCATCTTGTTGCCACAAAATTTCGCATAGCCCTCATAGTCTAGGCGATTTGCCCCAATGCACCCGGTGGAGGGATTTGCGGTCATAGTATCGGTTGAGGTATCGGCCTGACGATAGGATGCTCGAAAAGTGTCCGAGAAATAGACTTGGGACGAAACCGTGGTGCCCTCATTCAAGTCAAAATCGTGAAGGGCCTGTAGGGCCAACCGGCGCAGGTTAAACTCATCGTTTTGAAAAGGGTTGGAATATGGGCTTTTATCGTACCTTGCCTGCGTAAGCCCCCCTTCGGTCAGACGGGTATCTTCGACAGAATAGGTGGCTTTAAGGGTGAGGGCTTGATGGTTCGCCAAGGTCAGCCGTGTCTTGAGAGCCGCCTCCCGAGAACGGCTGAAATGGCCAATTCGGATACCGTTGCTCTGTTTTTCAATCAGATGAAGGAGCGCGCCTTTGGTTGAATCTCCGACAGAAGTTGAAAGGCTATAGAGCCGATAGTCCCCCTCCCCTGCAGCTAGGATCATTGTCGTTTCTGGCGCGTTGGGCACAGGGGCGGTAATGAAATTTATGGCGCCGCCGATCGATTGGGGACCATAGAGAACCTGACCAGAACCGCGGCGAAACTCGATACGGTCAATGCGTTCCATGGGTGGATAGTAGTGAGCAGAGGGATCGGCATAGGGGGCCGGTTGAATGGGAGCGCCATCCTCCATCAAGAGGGTTCGACCCGAGCGGCGAGCATTTAGACCTCGCACCGATATGTTGAGCTTCAGTCCAAGAATATCCTCATCGATGATCTGGATCCCCGGCGCACGACGAAGGACCTCCTTAACCGTGAGGGGATGCATAATCTCCAGCTGATCATGATCAATCAGATGAGCCGAACCGGGCAGATCGCGCAGAGGCTCGCGAAGAATGCCATGCACGGTAATGGTGCCCTCAGGGCTATCGTTCAAAGATGACGCATGACCCGTCAATGGAAACAGGCAGACGGCGGTCGCGACCGCAAAGAGGGTCGGACCAGATCGCCTAGACATTTTCATTCTCTTAATAATTTGCTTTTGCTAGCATTTGGGGTGGGCGTCTATTCGCCGCCCTCCGCCTCATCGTCCTCTAGGCCGACTTGGAAGGGACTAAAGACGGCCTTATTCACTTGAGGATAGGGGACGTTGTAGCCCTTTTCCTTGTGCCAAAGGATACGGTTCAAGGTCTCGCTTGGGACGGCGTCGGGCACATCCCAGCGCATGGCCGCCGAGGCCAGCGCATCTCGGCGCTGGATTTTAGACAGGGCAACCGGATCCGCATTGAGTTCCTGCAGGCTCTGCTTGGGACGGATCGCGGTAAAACCACGCAGATCAGGCGTGTCTTGGAAGCTGGCCCTCATATCGTTGGCGATCAGGTCAAACATCGAAAGGGTTGGGAGCGCCAGAATCTGCTCAATGGTCTTGAGCATCGACTGGTGGGAATAGAAGGTGCTGTCGACGCTGCCGCGCTTTGAATAGGGACTGATGGTCAGGGCGATGGTGCGATGCCCATCCACATGGTCAACGCCGTTTTGACTGTCATCTTCGACCACAAAGATCGCCATCTTGGACCAAAATGGCGATTTGGTCAGGGCTTCAACAATTTGTCCCAGCGCGAAATCATTATCGGCGACCATAGCCTTGGGCGTGTGGGTTTTTGGACTCGTGCCATTGGTATGATCAGAGGGAAGTTGAACGATGGTCAGGTTGGGCATCGACCCATTGGCTTCGTAGGTCTTGAGTTGATCGATAAAGAGGGACGAGCGGATGACATCTGGGATGTTGGTGGAATAGCCTGGAAAATTACGCACTAAAACACCATCCAGCGGCGGGATGGGCGAGTGCGTGTTCCAAGTGGTCTTGAAAGTCTCGCCAGCTTGCCAACGGCCCATCAAATCGACGCGGGCCATGGCAGGAACGGCCGAGAGGTCTCCCACCCGAGGCGCAAATTCACCAAAGACCGCGACAGATTTTTTCTGAGCCAGAGCCGCGTCCCAGATAAACCCGCTCGAGGCGTAGGCCAAAGGATCGCTGCCATCAAAGGGGTATGAGCGTCCCGAATAGCCAGGCCACAGGGTGTAGCTCGCCTCATTGGCTTGGGTCACCCACTGGTGGCCATCGGCACTGTTGCCGCCAGACGAGAAGAAGTTATCCAGCAGGCCAAACTCCATCGCGAGCTTGCGCTGGTTTGGCGTGACATCTGCACCATAGAGCACGAAGGAAGGCTCACCCTTGCCGCGCGGAAGATCGCCAAAGAGCTGATCGTAGGTGCGGTTTTCTTTAACAATATAGACCACATGCTCGATCAGTGAGGGCTCGCCAGACCGGACTGGCACGGCCTTGGGCGGGGCGGTTAGATCGGGCTTTGGCGCTTGCGCGCTTATGAAGGCCATACGGTTATTTTCACTTACGGCCGCCGAATAGCTTGCCAATTGAGCATCATCAGGCAAGGCAATGACATGGACGGTGCCGCGATTGGCATGAACAAACCGCTTGTTGGCACCTTCGTTCTGGCCCGATCCAACGCCAAGGAGCGTGCCGACGACGATTGATTTTCCGCTTTCGTCCAGCGCGATTGAGGCTGGATACCAACCGGTTGGGATCATCCCCAAGATCTGTTCCTTGACCAGATCATAGACGATCACGGCATTGATGCCGCCGCAGGTGATATAGAGACGTTGGCGGTCTTGATCGACGACAAGACTGTTCGGGGCAATCCCCTTGGCTGCCCGCACGAAGGGCTGCAGGGCAAGGGTGGATTGAACTTGCCGGGTCTTGACGTCGATGACCGAGATGGAATCGTCGTTGGCATTTGCGACGTAAAGAAGGCCGGTTTTGCGATTAAGAGCCAGACCTGTTGGGTGCCGACCGGTGGGGATAGTCGCCACCAACCGATTGGTCTTTAGGTCGATCACCGAAACGGTGCCCGCCAGGGCTACACCTTTGGCATCAATGCGTACCAGATCGGCATCGGCTTCTAGGCCAGTTGGCGCGCTGGCCTGACCCTTGACAGGCTTTTGGCCGCCCCAGTTCGACACATAGGCCACGCCGTCTGAGATCAGGCTCGCGAAGGGGGCAATGCCGACATCGACATCGGTCCGGGCACCGGTGGCGCGATCTATGATAGCCAGGCGATTGTCGAACATCAAAGGCACGATGGCCTTGCCCTCAGCAAGGCTCACCTCCCCAACATTACCACGCCCAAGGGGAGTGCCGATCGCAACCAAGCCACCGGTACCGACCTGAGCCACGCGCACACGCCCCTTGTCGAGCGAGGTCGCACCTTCGACATAGGTCACAAGGCTCTGGTCGCTCTGGCGATCATAGGCAAGGCCTCGAAGGCCCGCCACACCGCCCTTGCCAAGTTCATGGCTCGCGATGACCCGGTTTTCCAACCAATCAAGCTGATAGAGATGGGTTCTGGTGATGACAAAGAGCTCGCCAGCCTTACCAAACTGGACGCCCTGGACCCGACCTTTAAAAACGGTCTGCACACCGGCCGGCGTAATGGCCTGGCGGGTGGTGATGACGCCAGGATCGGTTACCGAACGAAGGGGCTGATCGATCGACTGGGCCAAGGCCGAAACCGATCCACTGGTGAGCAGGGCCAAGGCGAGGCAACAGGATGACAGGATGCGGGTCATTTCAGGATCTTTCCGTTGAATGTTTATCAGACGAAGCGGTCATAGAATTCAGTTTCAAAGCGAACAGCGAGAGATCAGGGGCCGAGAGATCGTCGAAAACGAACGACCCGTCCGAAAAAGTCATGTCAGCCTTTTCGTTACGCCCCCACCCGCGATCTCATGGCGGCTGCTTCAGGAAATGTTTCTGGGTGCGTCAAAAATGAATTTAGTTCAACTCATCGATGATCTGAGACGGGCCGTATTCACCGTCCACAGAGCCCATTGATCGACAAACTACCGAAACCACGTGACATTTAAGTGAAATACCCAAAGCCGCCCGTCGATTGGCACCACATTTGTTGCCGATGGGCGCCGGCCCCAATAGCCCGAGTTGAGCCGCTAAGGGAACATGACGGAAAAGAAATTGAACAAAATTCATCTTATCTATGACAATATTCTGAATATCATCACACGATTGACACGGTTAGCGTCTATCGGGAGGCCCTCAAGTCACGAAAAACAAAGGGTTAGGGACATGATGCGCCGTATCGCAATCATCGCTGCAATAGGATTGGCTCCTGCCTACGCCTTTGCGGGCCCAGCAGCCATCGGATCTGTAGAGCGGCCCCTTACCGTGATCTTGATCCCGGCCGATGGCGGCACCGAAGATGGCACCAAGGCAGACTTTCAGCCGGTCTTTAATGCGGTCACCAAGACAACGGGCCTGCAGTTCAAACTCCGCGTTGGGCAGTCCTACAACGCCGTCGTCGAAGCCATGTGTAATGGGTCAGCCGATATCGCATTTTTCGGGCCTGTTTCTTACGTGCAGGCCCATCAACGCGGCTGCGCAAACCTTCTAGCCGTTGCGGTTGAAAAGGGCTCTTCCAGCTATTTTGCAGGCATTTTCGTTAAGGCGTCCTCGTCGATCAAGACCATCAAGGACCTCAAGGGCAAAAGGGTCGCCTTTGGCGACATCAATTCGGGATCATCATTCGTCTTTCCGATGGCGATGATCCTGCAGGCCAAACTAGACCCCATTCGCGATCTTGCAGCGATCAGGATGACCGGCAGTCACGCAAACAGCTTAGCCGCCTTGACCCAAGGACAGGTCGACGCGGCGAGCCTGTCTTTCGATTCCTACGAAAAGGCCGTCAATCAGGGCACGATAGCGTCCAGTCAATATCGGGTTGTTGCCAGGAGCGTTCCGATCCCCAACCCGCCCTTGGGGATGAGCAATCACTTGCCCAGCGCGATGAAGCTCAAGCTAAAGGCCGCCTTTGCCAATGTGGCCCACGCACCCGGCGTCTCACCCGATATGATCCGAGGCTATGGCGGCAAGACGGTCGATGGCTATGATACCGCCTTTCCCGAAAAAAAATATGCGGTGGCCGCGCAACTGATGGCCCAGATCGATGATGGCTTGAAGGGCGAAATTCTCAAAAAGGCGTCAAAACCTTGACGGCCATACAACCCTCCCACGTCGTCTTTAGGGCGGTTAGCAAGACGTTTCCTGATGGAACCCAGGCGCTGAAGGGTGTCAGTTTTGATGTTGCACGGGGAGCCTTTTGCGTTCTGCTCGGACCATCTGGCAGCGGCAAATCAACCCTACTGCGCTGCGTCAATGGATTGGCGACCCCTTCCAGCGGCGAGGTTTTTATCGACGGCCAAGCCGTAACGGACAAGGTTTTGCCCGACATCAGACGAAAGGTCAGCATGATCCATCAACAGTTCGGATTGGTGGACCGGGCCAGTGTTGCGGAAAATATGATGGGCGGGGCCTTGGCCGAGATACCGACTTGGCGGGCTCTGCTGGGGCTCTATCCCGACCATTTCAAAACCAAGGCCTGCGAGCTTTTACAGTCTGTGGGATTGTCTCCAGAACATCTCCAGCGCCGGGCCGGAGACCTATCAGGGGGTCAGCGTCAACGTGTGGGCATAGCGCGCGCCCTGATGTTGGATCCTCAGATCATTGTCGCCGATGAACCGGTCGCCAGCTTGGACCCCAGAATTAGTCAGGAAATTATGGAGCTCTTGCGCCAAGCCGCACGGCTGCGAGGCGTTACGGTGCTTTGTAGCCTGCATCAGGTTGCGTTAGCACGGGAGCACGCTGACCAGATTGTCGGTCTTCAGCGCGGTGTTTTGATCTTTGATGCGCCCGTTGGAAATCTGAGTGATGGCGACTTTTCTGACATCTATGATCAGGAGCCCTGCGCGTGAACCCGTCACCTCTAGGCCTCGCCCAAGACGCGCAATGGACCTATCCAAAGGCCCTAAGCCCAAAAGGCATAGGATTATTTTGCGCTATCATTGCCATCTTGCTGGTGACGGGGCGCAATGTGGAAATGGGCCGGATGGTCCAACTGACGGCGTCAGCGGTAAGGGTGACTGCAACTGGGCAAGGCCAATCGCAAGTGGCCGATGGCCTAGCCAAGATCGGCTCTTCACTGTGGCCCTTACAGATTTCTGAGACGACGGAAATCGGCCGAATCGAGGGTTTTGATCGCGCTCGGCTGCCTTGGCTCGCCCATATCGAGACGCGAACAAAACAGACCCAAACGCTCAATCCTGAAACCCTGCAAATGGACTCAGTCTCAGAGGCCGCCGAATATCTGGTCGAGCCCTTGGGCTATTTGGGCCATGTCGCGGTCAAGCTGGTCGAGACCCTAGAGATTGCGCTTTGGGGCACGGTCATTGCGATCCTGATCAGTTTGCCGCTGGCCTTTTTCTCCGCCTCCAATATGGCCCCGAACCGACTGGCCTATACGGTCGCCAGAAGCATCGTCAGCTTCCTGCGCGCTATCCCCGAACTGGTTAGCGCGCTTTTTCTTGTCCTAGCTTACGGGTTTGGCCCCATCGCGGGGGTTTTGGCCTTAGCCCTGCATGCGGCGGGCTTTTTGGGGAAATTCTACGCAGAAGATATCGAAAATGCCGACACCAAACCCCAAGAGGCGCTGACAGCCGTCGGCGCCAATCGAATTAAGGTCCTTCGGTTCGCGATCCTTCCCCAGGTCATGGCGCAATATATTGCCTACACCCTCTATGTTCTTGACCGAAACTTTCGCATGGCCACGGTGATTGGACTGGTTGGGGCGGGCGGAATTGGCCAAGAGCTGAAGGGCCGGTTCGACATGTACAATTACCACCATGTCGCAACCATCCTCGTCGGCATTTTTTGTACCGTGTTTGTGATTGACCAACTGTCCGCTAGGCTCCGGCGACGACTTTTCTAAATCTTCTAGCGAGTTCTTGTTTCGAACGGGTCAATCGTTGAGACTGACATAGCTTTTTGCGACTCAAACCCAATTCCAGATACGGACTTGAACCTTGGATAATCCGGTCGACAAGAAGACAAGGTACCGCCCTCGAATGGCCGATCAGGCCCCGATTGAGCACGTCATTTCGCGGATCCGCAGTCGCTATAAGAGCCTTGGGCCCAGTGCCCAGGCCATTGCAGACTTTATCCTTCTCGAGCCTTCAGAGGTTGTGAAGCTGTCTGTCACGGAATTGGCTGAAGCCTCTGGTGTTAGCCAAGGCAGCGTCATCAATTTTTGCCAGACCATTGGCATGTCTGGCTTTCAACAGCTCAAGCTCAGCCTGGCCCAAGAGGTCGTGCAACCGGTCCAATATATCCATGAGGATCTCACGCGGGACGATGATCTAGAACTGGTCTGCCGAAAGATATTCCACTCTGGCATACAGGCTCTCAGAGACACCCTGTCCGTTCTGGATCCCAAGCAAATTCAGCTCGCGGTCGATATTTTGCGGTCTGCCAAGCGCATTGAAATTTACGGAATTGGGTCTTCCGCGCCCATTGCCGAAGACGCCCACTACCGCATGCTCAGGATCGGCTTGGACGTTAAGGTTGTCACCGATAGCCATATTCAAGCCATCAGCGCCTCACGAACGGGGCCTGACGTCGCCGTCCTAACCATTTCGCATTCTGGCGCGACCCATGAGACTGTAACCTCGACGCAGCTCGCAAAAGAAGCGGGCGCCAAGACGGTTGTCATTACCAATTTCGCGCGCTCGCCCATCCAAGCCAGCGCGGATGTGACGCTCTTTACAATGGCGAGGGAAACCAAGTTTCGCACAGAGGCCATGACCAGCCGGATCGCTCAGCTCTGTGTCATCGATGCCCTGATCGCCGCTCTCGCCCTCGCCGACTATGATCGCGCCACGGAGACCCTCCAGCAGACCTTCGAGGTCCTGTCGATCAAGCGGTTTTGACCCTAAAGCGATCGCCCATCTTGGGGGGCGATCAGATCACTGAGGCAGACCTCAGAGCCGGGCTCAACGAGGATTGAGGCCATGCCCAGCCTCTCGGCACCGACAATATCGGTCGCCGGATTATCGCCGATCATCACCGACCGTTCCGGCTGGGCCCCAAGGGTTTCGCAGGCCCTGAGAAAGAGGTGCGGGTTCGGCTTTCCAATGACAGTCATATCGATGGTGGAAAGATCGACACAGGCCGAAATAGCGGCAAGCAAAGCGCCTGTCTCGGGTATGGGCTCGCCCTCAGACCCTGGGTGAGACAGATCCGGATTTGCAACCACCAACCGAGCGCCATTGGCCAAGGCCTTAACTGTGCGCTCGAGCTTGGAATAGGAAAAGTGTGTGTCGCGCAAAAGGATAATAACCTCGGCACGATCTCGGACAAGCTCAATACCCAACCGATGGGCAAGGGCCTTCATCCGCGGTGGCCCCAAGACCATGGTCGGTCCAGGGCGAGCCCTTGAGACAAGCCGCAGGGCTTCAGCGCCAGCGAGCAATATCCGTCCCTCGTCGAGATCGACACCCGAGCGGGCAAGAATCTCGGAAATATCCCCGGGCAGCAGGGTCGAATTGTTCGAAACAATCACGACCCGCTGATTATATTGCCTCATGAATTGAAGTGCCGCCGCATGCGGGCGATTGGCAAAGGCAAGGCACCCGTCCCAGTCGAGCAGGATGGCCTGAGCCTGCGATAGAGTCTGAAGATAGGGTTCAGTAGGCTCAGCCATTACGGGATTCCAGCCTCAATCAGCTCGGTTCAAAATCACTCTGTGGTGCCCTTAAATATTCAATTATTAGTCACGTCAAATTGAAATATTTTCATTTAAATGTCATGGGAATTGTAATCTCGCGTCATCAATTGCGACTATCTGGCTCTTATCAGTGATTTCATGCGGACTGCCGATCGCAGGTCGCAGTCTCATGATGAACATAAGTCATCGCCAAACGAGGGAAAAATGAGTAATAACACAGCGCGACGTCATCGGCGGTTCTATGCCTTGCTCATGGTCTCTTGTGCCATTCCAAGCCTAGCCTTCGCAGAAATCAGTGCGGCAGATGCCGATGCCCCGACCAAAACAGCACGCGACGAAGAGGTTATCGTCACCGCTGAAAAGAAGGTCTTTGCCAGCGTTAAGGCCGTTGAGGCCGTAAAGTACGGCAATGCGGTTCAGGTCGTGACAGCCGATGACATCCGCATTAGCGGCGCGGCCAACTTTGCAGAAATGGCCCAGTTTTTGGTCAAGGGCGTCAATATCGGTTACTCACCTGACGAGGGTGAATATACGATCCGCCTCGACGGCGGCGGCGACCGCGACACCTTGGTCATTCGCGACGGCGTGCCCCTCTACGATCGCGGCCCTGCTCTCGAAGATATCTGGAGCTCCACGACGATCGATCCGCACATGATCGAGCGCGTCGAAGTTTTCCGCGGCGGCAACAGCCTGTTTTACGGAAGCAACGGCGGCATCGGTGTCGTCAGCCTGGTCAGCAAGAAGCCTGATGGTACCCGTAAGGGTGAATTTGGTGTTAGCTGGGGCTCTTTCCAATCTCGTGAAGTTTGGGGCAACTACGCCTTCCCAATCGACGAGGCAGGCAAACACAGCATCATGGCCTATGGCAGCATGCAGGCCACCGACGGTCCTCGCATCTACAACCCAAATGATTTTGTCGACAATATTGCGGCCGCTGGCGGCGTGCAGGAATATCCTCTGAACCGCAACGATATTGGTCTCAAATATCTGTGGCAGATCGACAATGCTACAGCGCTTCGCGTCAACGCTGAATATACTGAATCTTGGTTCCAAGACGCCTTCCCAGACCGTGAGATTCACTCGCCCAACACCGTGCGCTATCCGATCATGGATGCGTCTTTCGAAAAGCGTTGGTCTCCCGCCCTCTTGACTGAAGTTACGGGCTACTTCACCAACCCGAAGATCTGGAACACCGAGCTTTATCCTGACATCTGTAAGGTTGCGGCCGGTTGCCTAAACCCCGCGACCAACAAGACTGTCCCCTTCGGTGCCTATTCGGGTAAGGTGTTCCCTAACGGCGCGTTCCGCGGCTTTGGCACCAGCAACCAGCCACGCGCCGGTTTCAAAGAAATGGGCATGACCGTCCGCAATACGGTCAATTTGGGTGAATATCTTGAGTTCGTCGCCGGCATCCAGTCGGTCAAATATCAAGATGACTCAGCCGCCCAATATCCCGTCGGCAACGAAGCCAACACCACCACGGGCCTTTTTGTTGACCTTCGCCCCAAGCTTCCTTTCAGCCCAGACACCGCCATTTCGATGGCTGTCAGGACCGACTTTTTGCAGGGCTCGGACAATAAGACGATCTGGAAACTGGGCTTCAAGCAGCCTGTGTGGGGCGGCGTCTATGTCCGCGGCAACGGCGGCACCTCCTACAGCCTGCCACGCACGACAGAGCTGAACAACGAAACCTCGACCTCAGTGGGCAACCCCAATCTGATGCCTGAGGAAACCAAGACCTATAACGGGGCTATCGGTTTCAATCGCCAGTTCAAGGATGTGGCTGTCTCCGTTGAGCTCGGCGGCTTTAAGACCGAAATTACCGATCGTATTCAAGGCACGACAGACTTCCGCATTCCCGCTGGAAACGGATTTGCGGCACGTAACACCTTCTTCAACAATACCGCTCTGACCCGTATTTTGGGCGCAACGGCGGATGTAGATGTCAATGTGGGCCGTAACTGGCGCATGAGCCTTGGCTACACAGCCCAGGATGCGTCCTTGACAAGCGGCATATTCAAGGGCGAGCAGATCAACGAGACGCCGTCTTGGTTCATCAATGGCACCATGTCCTGGATGTCTGATGACGAGAAGCTGAACCTTGTTCTGATGCCCCGTATGCAAGGCTCAGAATGGTCGGTCGGTGGCCTTCCGGTCGCTGGACGCGGTTCCATCCGTAAGAACTTCGGTAACTACACGGTCGTCAACGCCACTGTGAACTACTTCATGGGTGCAGAGCGACAGCACCAACTCCAGCTGCGGATCGTCAACCTGTTGGACGAGAAGTACGCCGAGCGTTACGGCTTTGGCAACCAACTCTACGGTTCGGCCTACAACCGCGGTGAATATACGACGGCGAGCACAAAGTACTATTTCGGCTATCCGTTCGAAGGCAAGCCACGTAGCTTCTACGTCTCTTTGTCCACCAAGTTCTAGGTCCAAGGAGCCCTGCATCATTTCCCCGGTGATGCAGGGTTTCCGCCTTGCTTAAGGTTGTTGATAATCTTTTCTAGAACAGTTTGATCCAGAGCGCGCCCTATAGTCCTAGTCGCGCAAACCGGCTTTTGGCCCCACCCATCCCATTCATCGCAAGAAACCCTAGGGGTTCTAGCCATAATGCAACGCTCTGTGCGTGCGGCAAATTTGGCGTGGCGTTCACTCTCCGATGATTTATCTCACCTACTGAATAGCGTCGCCGCCTTGGCACCAAGCCGACTTCAGAAGGTCTAGTCTCCCATGGATAGCTTTATCGGTAAGGTCGCCGTCATTACCGGCGGAGCCAGCGGCATCGGTCTAGCCCTAGCCCACGGCGCGATCTCGCGCGGTGCCAAGCTCGTTATTGCCGACATCCGCGATGGGCCTCTGGCCCAAGCCCTCGCTGAACTCACAGCGGCGGGCGGCGATGTCTTGGCGGTCAAGACCGACGTCTCAAAATTCGAAGAGGTTGAGGCGCTGGCCCAAGCCGCCATAGACCGGTTCGGCAAGGTCAATTTGATCTTCAACAATGCGGGGGTCTTTGCCTCTGGTCTGACCTGGGAAACCTCAATCGAAGAATATGACTGGGTGATTGGGGTCAATCTCAAGAGCGTGATCAATGGCATCAAGGCCTTTGTCCCGCGCATGATCGCTCAAGGGGACGACTGCCACGTCATCAACACCTCTTCAGGCGCTGGGATCACGGTCAATCCAGGCTTTAGCTCCTATTCTATGACAAAGCATGGCGTCGTGGCCCTTTCCGAAGCCCTCTATCTTGATCTTGCCGTAGAACAGATCGACACGATCGGCGTGACCATCGTCATGCCCGGCGTGGTCCAATCCCAGATCATGTTCCCCGAAAAGACCGGGCCAGATACCCTTCAAGCAGAGCTTCAGGGACGACTGAAAAACCCGACCCTCAACGCCTTGGAACAGTTCATGCGTCAATCCGTAGACGCCGGACTACCCGCATCGATCCTTTCCGACATGGTGTTTGAGGCCATAGCCAAGCGCGACCTCTATGTCCTACCCAACTTTACCGATGAGGCCTCACAGGCTCAGGCCCAAGCCATCGCCCTGGGCCGCTGCACCGCTACCAACCCCTACAATCCCAAAAAGATCGGATAAAGCACCAACCTAGCAAATTGCGCTTACCTTGGGCTTAGCTCATCTCACCGATATAAAAATCGGATTTGAGTAGAACCAAAGATCGGTCCAAGGATCCTCATCTTTGGGATCTGGCTGCGGCTCTAGTTCGGCGGTGTTGGTCCCACGGACGCGAACATACTCATTCTTGGTCACATTTCGGATGCGGTAAGTGATGACCGTATGATCGCCAACCTGGGACCAATTGGTTGATGTAAACCGCGCCTCAACACGCGTTGTTGGATTTCGGTCCACCGCCTTGTCTGCAACAGCGCCTGTGACCTCACCCCTGATCAAATCGACCCGTGCAACAGGTGGATTGACGGTTTTGCCGTCTTGGCCCTTGTCGGCCAAAAAGCGAATGGTCACGTCAACATCATCACCGATTTTGGCTGTTAGGGTCTGGCCCATCGTTGCTCGAGCGCTCGATCCAACGGCTTTAACCGAGACATCAAGCTCTGAAATCAAGTCACCCGTGGTTACAAAAATCTTGCCCGCGCGCAGGCTTGAGATAATCGATTCCGGCGTTTTGTCTGCGAGCACGTATGTTTTTGAATATTCGCCGGGCCAAAAATCGGTGCCGCCCTCGCTATAATGCACGTGGGAATCGGAGGTGGCCGTGATCCACCATCGACGCCCCTCACCCAACAGGGAATCCCAAAGGCCGCCCACTTGGGCCGTCATTTGGTCAAACCCGCCCAAGGTTGGGGATCTGTTATAACTGCCACGAGCATTCTCCCTTGGCGCGGTGCCAGGCGCTGGAGCCAAACCAAGCTTTGAACGAGTCAAACTTCCAGCCTGATGGCCTGGCGCGCCTTCCATTCCAATGGCAACCTGGGGCGCGACATCGTTCCAGCTGCGAAACTCTTGGGGTGTCGTTAGCCCATACTGACCCATTCCACTCGCCGATCGCGAAGGATGGTGTGCGAACAGAACAGGCTTAGGGGTCTGCCTGTTCATAAACTCGAGTGCTGCAATCATGGCAGCTTCTTGATTGCGCGCTTCTGAGTTTGGAAATGGTTCGCGCGAATCGAAATTGAACTCAATAGCGCGTAGGCGTTCGGCCTCGTCGGCCCCGAAAGGGATAATCACGCTGCTATGGTCAGCGGCGGGAGAGTTAAGCTCCATCCCAAAAAACTGAATGACCTCGGGCACCGCAGCGCGCGATTGAAGTAGCTCTGGATAGGCGTAATCGTGACTAATCTTGCTATGATTGGGCCCGCCATGGTCTGTGGCGACCATCCAACTGAGGCCAAAGCGCCGCGCCATCGCAGCGTTGGTTGTGATCGGATAGACCGCATCGCTGCCCAAAACCGGGGTCGGCGGGGTCGTTTTCATATCTAAGCCGACACTGTAGCGACTGTGGATATGGTGGTCGCCTGCGAGCCATCTCGGACCCGTTCGAGTGTCTTGTTTAGGTGCCGGTGTTTGAACCGCGTTTGGCTTGGGCGCTGGGTGGCGACCATGTGCACTGGCCGTTCCTGAAATGCCGAAACTCAATAGCGCGCCTATCAACGCAACTCGGCACAGATTTCCCATGGGTGACGTGGCCGCAGGAAAGTCATCCTCCAACCTTGTGGTGCTCACTTCGCGCATTGCTACAGCTCCGGTTTCTTTGCGTCCAAGCTAGCCGCAAGGTGCGTTAATCTTGTGACAGTGGAACGGGTGCCAAGGGTCCTTGACGATAGATCATGAATGGGTCGCAATAGGGCAAACAGAACAAGCCGCGAGGGAGGCGAACCATGGCCTATGTCGAAGGACAGACCATTCACGACGCTGACAGCCACATTATGGAGCTGCCGGGCGCGCTCAACAGTTTCATTGATCCAAAATACCGCGCGGCCTTTATCGAAAAGACCGGCGCAGAACGTAAGCTCTTCGAATATTACGCCAATGCGGCGGCTCAGCACGATGATCCGCAATTTCGGGCTGGCGCAGAGGCCAATATCCTTCTTCGCAAGAACCATGCAGCGCTTGGGTCCTTCCGTAGCCAAGATCGGGTCGCAGCGCTCGATCATCTGGGCTTTGCCTCGCAACTGGTCTTTACGACGGCTTGCCTGAGTAATTTCGGGCTCGAACAGATGGGCGAGATTGAGTTGTCGATTGAGGCGGCTCGGGCCCACAACCGCATGATGACCGAATTTTGCTCGGTCGATCGCCGCCTTCTGGCCACCGGCTATGTGCCGCTCATCGACCGAGCGCGAGCGCCTCAAATTGCGCTTGAAGCCCTGCGGCTTGGCGCCAAGGCCTTGATGATCCCCTCTCGCCATCCCCCTGGATTTTCACCCAGCCACCGCGAGCTTGATGCCCTATGGGCTGTGGCTCAGGAGGCCGGTGTGCCGATCCTTTTCCACGTCGGCGGCGAAGAAAAGATGCAAAATGCCTATCTGGAAAATGGCCTCCCCTACGTTAAGGATTTCCACGGCGGCAACGAGAACTTCACATCTCTGAGCTTCATGTCCATTCCCCTCAGCGTCTGGCAGACCCTGTCCGCCCTCGTCATCGATGGCGTCTTTGACCGGTTTCCTCGCCTTAAATTCGGAGCCATTGAACTGGGGGCCTCATGGCTTCCGAGCCTGATGAAGTTCTTAGATTCTGGCGTTGCAGCCTTTGGTAAGGAAGAGCGGCTTCAGACGTTGTCGGGTAAACCCAGCGAAATCTTGCGTCGCCAATTGCGCGTCACACCCTATCCGCATGAAGATACGCGTTGGATCATTGAAAATTCAGGCGAAGAGATGATCCTCTTCTCGTCCGATTTCCCGCATGTCGAAGGCGGCAGAAATCCTCTGAAACGTTTCAATGATAGCCTTGCGGGCGTCGATGAGCGCGTCAAACGGCGGTTCTATAGAGACAACTTCATCGACATGATGGGGGCAGGCTTGGACCCTGCGCTCCACGATATAGCAGCGCTCGCAGCGGCTTAACCAAAGCCACATCACGTTATCACTTAAGCACCTGATTTTATGTTAGACATATCTAACACGACTGACGGGGATGTTCGGTGCTGCAATCGATTCAAGCGAGGCTGCTCGCTGCTATATCCGCCCTAGCGGTGATGGCGGCTGTGATCGGCATGGCCGGTTACTTCTCGATGACCCATGAAATGGGCAAGATTGACACCATCATTAATGACCGCGTCGCTCCGATGCAAAGCTTGAAAACAGTGAGTGATCTCTACGCAATCGACATTGTTGATACGGCCTGGAAGACACGAACCGGTCAGATCAGTTGGGAGGAGGGCCTAAAATCTGTCGCAGCCGCTAATATTTCCATCCATTCCAACTGGAACGCCTATACTGAAACCTTCCTAACGCCCGAGGAAAAGACCTTAGTGGCCAGCGCTCAGTCAGCGATGGTTCCAGCTGATCGCGCCGTAAAGCGCCTAACTCAAATCCTGAGGGCGCAGGATCAAGCCGCTCTGGAAACCTTTACGACGCAAGAGATCTACGGCGTCATAAATCCGGTCACAGACAAGGTCAGCAAACTGACAGAACTGCAGATGCGCGTTTCGAAAGAAGAGGGGGTCTCCGCTAAGAGCGCGGCTCGCTTTGCGACCCTAGTGATCGGGATCCTCGCGGTCGCGACCATCATCACCTTCCTCTTTGCCGTCCATACCGTCGTGCGCGGCGTTGCCCAACCGATCTTGTTTATGGCCGCAGTAATGCAAAGACTAGCCGGCGGGGACCAACAGGTCACGGTACCTGGCGTGTGGCGCAAGGATGAGGTCGGCAAGATGGCGGTTTCTGTTTTGGCCTTCAAGGAGAGTGGAATCCAAAGGGCGCGGCTAGAGGCTCAGGATCAGGAAAATAACCGCAAGGCCCAGGAGGCGACACGGCAAATTGGTGAGGTCATCGCCGCCGCGGCTGGTGGCAATTTCACAGCCTCAGTGCCGTTGCATGACAAGGACGGCTTCTTCCTCGAC
>Ga0304730_1000545_pt1 | contig 32565 bp, 30 predicted proteins | sample M_130628_MF_Meta_FD_190474 | JGI IMG/M metagenome (GOLD analysis project Ga0304730, IMG submission 190474) | Freshwater microbial communities from Lake Montjoie, Canada to study carbon cycling - M_130628_MF_MetaG (v2) (version 2) | ecosystem: Environmental > Aquatic > Freshwater > Lake | place...
TCATTTCAAATTTGGAAAGTACCGCATCCCCTATATCTGCAGATAACTTACTTAACCCTTCTTCAGTTACATAAACCTTCTTAACTGCTAAACCCTCAGCCATTTTCGATGAAAGCGCCTCACGGACAACCTGTATTCCTTCTGCCACAAACGTATTTTCTAATTCCCGATTTTTCTTACCTCTTGAACCAATAAGAGCCTTAACTCGCTCAATGTGCGGCGAATTAAGGCTCGTAATGTTTTCCATCTCTAACTTTCTAATTAGAGATAATTATGCAGTTACAACATTTTTGCGAGCAATCTCAACTAATTTTGAGAAGGCTGCTGGATCATTTGTTGCAAGCTCAGAAAGTACGCGGCGATCAACCTCAACACCAGCAGTCTTTAGACCTTGAATCAAACGGTTGTATGTCATGCCATTTGCTCGTGCAGCAGCATTGATACGTTGGATCCAAAGACGACGGAAATCGCCTTTCTTATCCTTACGATCATTAAATGCATAAACGAGAGAGTGAGTTACCTGCTCTTTTGCCTTTGAAAAAAGACGTGATCGTTGCCCACGGTAACCGGAAGCACGTTCTAAAGTTGTACGGCGCTTCTTCGCCGCATGTACACCACGTTTTACTCTAGCCATTTATCTCTCCCTTACTTCAAACCGAGCATGCGCTTGGCTGCGAATGCGTTTGGTGCTTTAGCTGCAACATCGCCACTTAAGCGACGAGTTAATCTTGATGATTTGCGTTCAAGCAGGTGGCGCTTGCCAGCACGCTCGTGCATGATCTTTCCGGATCCAGTAACACGAAAGCGTTTCTTCGCGCCACTATGAGTCTTCATCTTTGGCATCTCTTACCTCCTGTTGAATTTCTCTTCTAAAACTATTTTTGTGGAGCTGTTTCCTTTGGTGCTGCTTTCTTTGCAGAACCTGGCTTCTTAGCTGGCCCAAGTACCATTGTCATATTGCGCCCCTCTTGCTTTGGCGCAAACTCCACAATCGCTACTTCAGCTAACTCTTCCGCAATCTTTTGCAATAACCGATATCCCATCTCTGGTCGAGATTGCTCACGACCACGAAACTGAATAGTTACCTTCACCTTGTCGCCACCTAATAAAAATCGTTCAATATGAGTACGTTTTGTCTCGTAATCATGTGGTTCGATTTTTGGTCGAAGTCGCATCTCTTTCACAACAATGTGTGTCTGATTTTGTCTTGCTTCCCTAGCTTTCTGCGCGATTTCGTACTTATACTTTCCGAAATCCATAATTTTGCAGACCGGTGGATTAGCATCCGGTGAAATTTCTACGAGATCTAAACCGATCTCCTCAGATAACTTGAGCGCTTTATCTATTGCTGTTACGCCAAGCTGTTCACCGTCATAACCAATCAACCGAACTTCAGGAACGCGAATTCGATCATTAATTCGTGGTTCTGTGCTGATAATTTCTCCTTGCTGTTTCGCTAGATTGTTAAGGCATTACACAAGCGAAAAACAGCCGCACTTCATAAGAAGCAACCAGTCCGCCGAAGCGAAGTAGGTGGGAGCGTATGCATCCACTTGATTGGCAAATACTACCCAATGCTTTCGTATGCAGGAAATTGAGCGTAAGCCTCTTAAATAAACTCAGATTTATCGCAAAATAAGCCCGTACCTACGGGTAAATGACGCCTGCAGTTCTATTATTTTTATTTAACACCCACCCCCTTTGGGCCTGAAATGCACTTCTCAAATTGAGCTGTGCAGACAATTAAGGAGCCTAAATGCTTAGTTGGAAACTTCATGGAAATGGTAAGCAGATACAACCTGGAGAAGTTGTATCAATAGATGAACGATTATCTTGGCCACGTACCTTTGGTATGGGCATTCAACATATTGCCGCAATGTTTGGTGCAACCTTCCTAGTACCAATTATTACTGGATTCTCACCTACTACCACTCTCTTCTTCTCTGGTATTGGAACACTCCTATTCATAGTAATCACGCAAAATAAATTACCAAGCTATCTTGGTTCTTCTTTTGCATTCCTTGCACCAGTTGCAGCAGCAAAAACTTCAGGTGGAATTCCTGCTGCACTAGGTGGAATTGTCGCTGCCGGTGTACTGCTGGCAGTTGTTGGATTCATCGCCAAAGCAGCTGGAACTCAATGGATTGATACATTTTTACCGCCAGTTGTTACCGGAACTATCGTGATGGTTATAGGACTAAATCTTGCTGGTGCAGCAAAAAATGATTTCATGCAGGGACAAAGAGTCGGTTTAATAACTCTACTTTCTATTGGATTCATTTCAGCATTCTTTCGAGGATTCCTTGGCAGAATCAGCATCTTTGCCGGATTAGTAATCGGTTATGCAGCAGCTGCTGCTATGGGTGATGTTGATTTTTCTGGCGTGAAGGCCGCAAAATTATTCGCAATGCCTTCATTCACATCTCCAACCTTTGATAGCAGTGCAATGCTGCTATTTCTTCCAGTTGTACTAGTTCTAATTGCAGAGAACGTCGGGCACGTTAAAGCGGTTGCGGCGATGACTGGTAAGAATCTAGATGACCAGATCGGTAATGCCTTAATTGCAGATGGTGCAGCAACTACCCTTGCTGGACTTGGCGGCGGTTCAGGTACGACAACCTATGCTGAAAATATTGGTGTGATGGCTGCAAGTCGGGTGTACTCAACTCTTGCTTACATCTTTGCTGGTGTTGGCGCAATTGTTTTGGCACTCTCACCAAAATTTGGAGCAGTTCTCTCTGCAACTCCTGCTGGAGTTAAAGGTGGAGTAACTGTTGCGTTATTCGGAATGATCGGTGTATTGGGTGCTCGAATCTGGATTGATGGCAGAGTTAATTTTTCTGATCCAGTAAACCTATACATCGCAGCATCATCTCTTATTATTGGTATCTCAGATATGGCTTGGACTCGCGGTGATTACACTTTTAGTGGAATTATCAATGCGACTGTAATGGCAGTATTTGGTTATCAGATTCTAAGTCGAATCGCTAAAGCAAGAGGCACTGGCCGCTAAATAGTAATTCGAATGAGGTGGCTCACTTATCGGTGCGCCACCTCATTTTTTATTGCCAAATAAAATTCAGCCACTATTCTTAATAGATGAAAAAGAAAAAATCTACAGCGCAGTCCATAACAGATGCAACCGTAGGTTTAACCTCTGATCAATCGGCTAGGCAGCGAAGATATTTTATTTCAATGATGATTAGAACTGCCTGCTTTATTTTGACAGTTGTATTACCAAGTCCATTTAGATGGATTGCGCTAGTAGGAGCACTAACATTGCCCTATATCGCAGTAATCGCAGCCAACGCTGGGCGGGAAACAATTAAGAAGGAAACCATATTTAACCCGAAGCGAAAACGCTTAAATTAACTCACCTTGCAGGTTTTGTCTTTCAAACAGATCAAAATAGAGACCACGTTTTTCAACTAACTGCTCATGAGTGCCACGCTCCACTATTTCTCCTTTATCAATAACTAATATCTGATCAGCTTGGGCAATAGTTGATAATCGATGAGCAATCACAATACTTGTTCGACCAGTTAGAGCCTCCTTTAAGGCTGCTTGAACCATCGCCTCATTTTCAGAATCTAAATGCGCTGTTGCCTCATCAAGTATCACAAGGCTTGGCTGCTTTAACAATAATCTAGCAATTGCTAAGCGTTGCTTCTCTCCCCCTGACAAACGATGACCTCGTTCGCCAACAACAGTATCTAACCCATTTGGTAAAGATGTAATAAAGTCCCAAATTCGAGCCGACCTACAAGCCTCTTCGATCTCAGCCATCGAAGCATCTGCTTTTGCATATTTGAGATTTACTAAAATTGAATCATGAAACATATGTGAATCCTGAGTTACTACTCCAATTACATTGCGAAGTGATTTAATTGAATACTCTCGAATATCTTTTCCATTTATGGAAATTGATCCGTTGGTAACGTCATAAAGTCTAGGAATTAATCCGCTGATTGTGCTCTTGCCGGCTCCAGATGGTCCAACAATTCCAGTTAGGGTGCCAGGTGCTGCTGTGAAAGATATTTTCTTAAGAACTTCCCCACTTGTAATCATCTCAGGCTTAGCAGCAATCTCTAATGAGGCAAGTGATATTTCTTCAGCCTTTGGATAAGAAAAGGATACATTCTCAAACTTTAATTCTGGCTTACTTGTGTTAAGAGGTACAGCATTTTTTGCGTCTACAACCATTGGCTGTAGATCTAAAACCTCAAATACTCGCTCGAATGATACTAATGCACTCATAACGTCAACTCTTACATTAGAAAGTGCTGTTAATGGACCATACAACCTTGCAAGTAGTGCTGTGATAGCAAGCAAGGTTCCTACTGTGATTCCACCACTTATCGCTAAATGGCCACCAATTCCATATGCAACAGCGGTGGCAACTGCAGCAATTGATGTTAAGGCTATAAAAAAAATGCGATTTAACATAGCGATCAGGATCCCAATATCTGCTACTCGCCTTGCTTTTAGTGCAAACTCATCCTTTTCTTTCTTAGCATCACCATAAAGTGAAACTAGTAATGCTCCAGATACGTTGAATCGTTCTGTCATATTTGCAGACATTTGTGCATTAATATCAAATGACTGACGAGTGTAGCCTTGCAATTTTCGACCTACCCATTTTGTAGGAAATAGGAAGACTGGTAACAACGCCAGTGAAACTAAGGTAATCTGCCAAGATAATGTAAACATTGTCGCTGCAACCAAGATTAAACTTAAAAGATTACTAATTACTCCAGATAAAGTTGATGTGAAAGCTTGTTGGGCTCCGATTACATCTGAGTTAAGTCTTGAAATTAAAGCGCCCGTTTGTGTCCGAGTAAAGAATGCTATTGATTGCCGTTGAACATGCTCAAATATCTGTTTTCGAAGATCATAAATAAGTCCCTCACCAATTCGTGAAGAAAACCAGCGACCTGCCATACTAAACAAAGCATCCAGTACAGCAATAACACCGACTGCAAAGGCTAATTTTGTTACTAATTCTGTGTTCTTTGGAATAACTCCGTCATCAATCAACTTACGAAGCAATAGTGGCGTAGCTACTACCAAGAAAGCATCTATAACTACGGTAATTAAAAAGAAGGTAAGCGAGACTTTATATGGAATAGCAAACCTAGCAATTCGCTTTAATGTACCTGGCTTAAGCTTCTGATTCTTAACAGATTGATCTTGAGTTAGAGATCTAAAGGACATCCATGTTGCGTGGCTTGACATAAGACAACCTTAGTGAGAATTAGAACAAATTTTAAACGGTGAAACCAATCGAGCGTAATTGCTCACGACCATCATCGGAAATTTTGTTTGGACCCCAAGGTGGTAGCCATACCCAGTTGATTTTCACATCTGAAGTTATATCAGCAAGTACCTGTCTTGTTTGATCTTCAATAACATCTTGTAGTGGGCATGCAGCTGATGTAAGAGTCATATCTAAAGTTGCAATATTATTTTCATCAAGACGCATGTCATAAACTAGGCCAAGATCAATTACATTAATTCCTAGCTCTGGATCAATAACATCCTTCATAGCCTCAGTAACATCATCGATAGTTGTACTCATGCGCTAATCCTATTCCATCACTTGCGTTGAAGCATCTTTGAAAGCCATCCAGCCTAACAGCGCACATTTAATTCGGGCCGGAAACTTTGATACCCCAGCAAATGCCACACCATCCTCTAGTAAATTCTCATCACCAACACCTTGTCCCTTGCTTTGCATTAGCTCAACAAATGCATCAAATATTGCCACTGCATCCTGGTATGACTTTCCAATAATTAATTCACTCATAACTGAAACACTTGCCATAGAAATCGAACACCCAACACCATCCCAAGAAATGTCTCTTACTACCTGCCCATCCATAATTAAATTAAGTGTTACCTCATCCCCGCAACTTGGATTTTTATGGTGAACCTGAATATCCTTCTGATCAGACAATCCTTTGTGTTGCGGAGATTTATAGTGATCAAGAATTACCTCTTGATAAAGTGAATCTAACTCCATCACTTTCCTACCTTGAAGTAACTTTTAACTTTCTCGATGGCTTCCAAAAGTGCATTGATATCGTTGGCGTCGTTATATAAATGAAATGATGCTCGCGTGGTTCCAACTAGGTTAAGTTTCTTCATTAATGGCCAAGCGCAGTGATGGCCAGTTCGAACAGCAATTCCATATTGATCTAAGACTTGACCCACATCGTGTGGGTGCACTCCATCAATTGTGAATGAGACAACCCCTCCCCTGTCTTTCATATCAAGTGGACCAACAACATTGACTCCAGTTATCTTTGATAAGCCAGTTAGCAATTGCTCCGTTAACTCTTGTTCATGTTCAAATATTTTTTCCATTCCAACTGTATTTAGGTAATCAATAGCAGCAGACAACCCAACAGCTTGGGCCATGTTTGGAACACCAGCCTCAAATTTTCGTGGCGCACTTGCCCAGGTAGCACCTTCCATTGTTACTGAATCAACCATGGAACCACCGAACAATGCAGGTTCTAATCTTTCTAGTACTTCTGCTTTACCCCAAAGAACTCCAACACCGGTTGGCCCTAAGGTTTTGTGTCCTGAAAAAGCCAGAAAATCAACATCAAGTTCCTTTACATCAATTGCAAAGTGTGGGGCAGATTGGCAGGCATCAAGTACTACCAATGCCCCTACTGCGTGTGCTGCTTTTGTAATCTCACTGAGCGGAACAATAGTTCCAAATACATTTGATTGATGGGTGATTGCAACAATTTTTGTTTTCTTAGTTATTACATTGGCGATATTAGCAAGATCTAATCTGCCATCTTTAGTGATCGAAAACCAAGTTAACTTTGCGCCAGTCCGATTGGCAAGTTGTTGCCAGGGAATCAGATTTGCATGGTGCTCCATCTCAGAAACCACAATTTCATCCCCTGCTAAAATATGAGGATTTGAAGCCGGATTACCCAATGAATAAGCAATCATGTTAAGTGATTCAGTTGCACTCTTGGTAAAAATTACCTCATCAGTCTTAGCACCGATAAATTTAGCAACATTAGCTCTGGCTGATTCATATGCCTCTGACGCCTCTTCAGCAAGTAAATGTGCGCCACGGTGCACTGCGGCATTAATGGTTCGGTAGAAGTCTGCTTCAGCAGTAATTACTGCTTCTGGTTTTTGTGAGGTCGCCCCACTATCTAAATATATTAATGGGTTTCCACCTCGCACCTTGCGTACAAAGATAGGAAAATCCTTCTTATATTTGGATAGATCTACACTCATTCAGATTACGCAGTTATGTACTCTGCGTATCCCTTCTCCTCTAACTTGTCAGCAAGCTCTGGGCCACCCTCTTCAACAATTTTTCCATTAGCAAATACATGTACGAAATCTGGCTTGATATATCTAAGAATGCGGGTGTAGTGAGTAATTAACATAACCCCTAAATCAGAGTTGGCTTTCACCCGATTAACACCTTCAGAAACTATCCGCAGAGCGTCAACATCAAGACCTGAATCTGTTTCATCCAGAATTGCAATCTTTGGCTTTAACAACTCCATTTGTAAAATCTCATGGCGCTTCTTCTCGCCACCTGAGAAGCCTTCATTAACATTTCGCTCTGAGAAAGCTGTGTCCATATTTAAAGAAGCCATTGCAGCTTTAACTTCGCCAACCCAAGTACGAACTTTAGGAGCCTCGCCACGAATTGCAGTTACAGCAGTTCGTAAAAAGTTTGAAACTGATACACCAGGGACCTCAACTGGATACTGCATTGCTAAAAATAATCCTACCTTAGCTCTTTCATCAACGCTCATCTCTAAAACATCAGCGCCATCAAGTGTTACCGATCCACCAGTAATTAGGTACTTAGGATGACCAGCAATTGAATAAGCCAGAGTTGATTTGCCAGATCCATTTGGACCCATAATCGCGTGAGTTTCGCCTGATTTGATTGTTATATCAACACCACGCAAAATTTCTTTGTTTCCAGCATCTGTAACAACACTTACCTGCAGGTTTTTAATCTCTAATACGCTCATTATTTTCTCCTATTAGTTAGTGATTGTTAGTTGGTTGCCATTACGTTTTACATTAAAAGTTTTTAGTGCCTCAGTTGCTGGCGGTGTGAGCGCTTTGCCGGTTTTAAGATCAAATTCTGCGCCATGTAGCCAGCATTCAATTTTGCTGCCAGTTACTTCACCCTCTGCAAGTGATGCTTCAGAATGGGTGCAGGTGTCTGCAACTGCAAATACCTCATCAGCTACTTTTACAACGCAAACTGGTGTGCCATTAACATCAATAGCAACAGGTTTTCCTTCAACTAAAGTGTCAAATGCAAGCTCACTCATTACTCGCCCACCTTTGCTAACTCTGCGTCAATTCGCCCCATTAATCGTTCTTCTAACTCTTCACTCTTTAATTTAGTAACAATTTCAGAGAAAAAGCCACGAATAACTAATCTCCTGGCAATCTCTGAAGGAATTCCACGAGACTGCAGATAGAAAAGTTGCTCATCATCAAAACGACCAGTTGTACTTGCATGTCCTGCGCCAACAATCTCACCAGTCTCAATTTCAAGATTTGGTACTGAATCAGCTCTTGCACCCTCTGTCAGTAATAGATTTCTATTCAATTCATATGTATCAGTTCCATCTGCACCTTTATGAATATATACATCACCGATCCAAACTGTGTGTGCAGCATCTCCAGCCAGGGCACCTTTGTAATTAACTCTTGATTTAGCATTCGGCACACTGTGATCAACATGAATGCGATGCTCTAAATGTTGGCCATCTGTTGCAAAGTAAATTCCATATAAATCAGCAAATGCGCCAGTGCCAGTGAACTCAACTGTCGGGCTGATCCGAACTACCGATCCCCCAATTGAAACTACATAGGATGTGAATTGAGCATCCTTGCCAATAATCGCATGATGTTGCCCGATATGAACTGCACTTCTATCCCACTCTTGTAAAGAAATAAAGTTTAATGAAGCACCGGTAGCAAGTGATATTTCAATCTCTTCTCCAATTTCACCAGCGCCAGTATTTTCTATAATTACAGTTGCTTTACTGTTAATTCCGGCTTGAATAACAGTACGACTTAACTCCGCAGAACTACCTGATTTACGAGCCAGAAAAATTGGCTCAGAAAGCTCTAGATCGTTATCAATCGTCAGCAATGATATTTTCTGAACAGTTTTACGAATTCGATTAGTTACAACATCATTTGACTCATATGCTGGCGGAAAATCTGATGACAGTGGGGTTGTAAGTTTTACTCCAGCTGGCAGAGAATCCCGATTAGAAATAGAAATTCGATCCGCAACATCAACTGAGATGTCATGTAAACCAGCAAGCCGCTTTAAGGGTGTAAAGCGCCAAGCCTCTTCCCGCCCACTTGGGGTAAGGTAATTAGTTGTTAGTGCACTCATTAACCAACTGCACCTTCCATTTGCATTTCGATCAGTCGGTTTAACTCAAGTGCGTACTCCATTGGCAATTCTTTTGCGATCGGCTCAATAAAGCCACGAACAATCATTGCCATAGCTTCATCTTCACTTAATCCACGAGACATTAGATAAAACAGTTGATCATCACTGACCTTTGAAACTGTTGCTTCATGACCCATCGAAACATCATCTTCTCTAACATCAACATACGGATATGTATCAGAGCGAGAGATAGTGTCAATTAAAAGCGCGTCACATTTAACTGTGCTCTTGGAATGATGTGCACCGGCTTCAACTTTTACTAAGCCACGGTAAGAGGTTCGGCCTCCCCCACGTGCTACTGATTTAGAGATAATTGTTGAAGATGTATATGGGGCAGCGTGAACCATTTTTGCACCAGCATCTTGGTGTTGACCTTCGCCAGCAAATGCGATTGAAAGTGTTTCACCTTTTGAGTGTGGACCCATCAGCATTACAGCTGGGTACTTCATGGTTACCTTAGATCCAATATTTCCATCGATCCACTCCATAGTTGCACCTTCAGCACAGGTTGCGCGCTTGGTAACTAGGTTGTAAACATTGTTTGACCAGTTTTGAATGGTTGTATATCGCACTCTTGCATTCTTCTTTACGATAATTTCAACTACAGCTGAATGTAATGAGTCTGAGGAGTAAATAGGTGCGGTGCAGCCCTCTACATAGTGAATGTATGAATCTTCATCAGCGATAATCAAGGTTCGCTCAAATTGACCCATGTTTTCAGTATTGATGCGGAAGTATGCTTGAAGTGGGATATCTACTTTCACGCCCTTTGGTACATAGATAAAAGATCCACCTGACCAGACTGCAGTATTAAGAGCTGCAAATTTATTATCGCCAACTGGAATTACTGTTCCAAAATACTCTTTAAAAAGTTCAGGGTGAGTACGAAGTGCAGTATCGGTATCAAGGAATAAGACTCCTTGTTTCTCAAGATCTTCGCGAATTGAGTGGTAAACCACCTCAGATTCATATTGCGCAGCAACACCTGAAACTAATCTTTTCTTCTCAGCCTCTGGAATGCCAAGTCGATCATAGGTATTTTTAATATCATCTGGCAGATCTTCCCAAGAGGTTGCTTGCTTCTCAGTTGAACGAACAAAGTATTTAATGGTGTCAAAGAAGATACCGCTTAAATCAGATCCCCAACTTGGCATTGGCTTCTTATCAAATAGTGAAAGACCCTTAAGTCGCAGGTCAAGCATCCATTGTGGCTCACTCTTTTTAGCGGAGATATCTCTAACTACCTCTTCGTTTAATCCACGGCGGCTATTTGAACCCGCGTCAGTTTTATCTACCCAACCGTATTCATACTTACCAATACCATCTAATTCTGGGTGGGCGATTTGGGTCATGAGCGAGCTCCTTCTTTTATTTTGTTTTTACTTTTATGGGAAACCTCTGCTGGTATAAATGTGGTGCAAACTCCATCACCATGAGCAATAGTTGCTAATCGCTGAACATGTGTTCCTAAGATTGCTGAAAATGCTGCAGTCTCTGCCTCGCAAAGTTGTGGAAATTCTGATGCCACATGTGCAATTGGGCAATGATGTTGGCAGATCTCTTCGCCATTTCCCATTTTGTCGGTAGACGCGGCATAGCCCTCTTTAGTCAGTAGCTTTGCCAATGCTTTTGCTTTTTCCGAGATAGTTTTATTTGAATCCTTTATTTGACTTCCTTTGCGTTCAAACTCATTTGCTCGAGATTGCGCAAACTCGTTTACTAAATGGGAACCATTTTTACTTGCCATGAACTTAAGGGCGGCAACTGCAAGGTCATCATATGAATGTTCAAATTTTTCACGGCCAGAATCAGTCATTACAAATACTTTTGATGGTCTGCCTCTACCCCTTAGTGCACTTGCAAGATATGGATCACGAGCAGTTAAAACACCTTCACTAATTAAAGAATCTAAATGGCGCCGAATACCAGCAGGGGTAATTGATAATTTATGAGCTAGGTCCGCAGCACTTGCTGGGCCGCCTTCTAAAATGGTGCGCGCTACCTGGTCGCGGGTCTTATCTGGTTCATTCTTTTTCACAACATAAGTGTTGCGTAATTCCCCTAGAAGCGCCAATCCTCAAGGCCGGAGTCTGTGTGAAATAGGACTTACTGCCCACTTCAATCAGGCGGGGTTAGTGGGCAAACCAATAGGCTTTCATCATGTTGGTAAGCAAAGGCTCAATTGCAGGCAAGGTTTTTGGCTTACTAGTTTTCATGCAGATGGCAATTGTTGTAACTGGAGGTGCGGTTCGAATAACCGGATCAGGTCTTGGGTGTCCAACCTGGCCAGAGTGCACGCCGGGCTCATATACACCAGTTCCTAACCAAGCAGAAGGGCAAGTTCATGCCTGGATCGAGTTTGGTAACCGACTTTTGACCTTTGTACTTTTACTCTGCGCACTAATTGCGCTAATTATTGCGATCCGGGTTTCTAAAAACGCGGTAATGAAAAGTAGAGTCAGATTGTTAGCTGCACTTCAGATAATTGGAATATTTGGACAAGGTGTTTTAGGTGGGATCACAGTGTTAACAGATTTAAATCCAATTCCTGTTGCTGGCCATTTTCTGTTGTCAATATTTTTAATTGCAGGTGCCATCTCATTGCGATATGAAGTTGTGGGAATAGTTAGACAAAAAGCAGATGGAATTGTTGCCACCTTAATGCCACTTCTTATATGGCTTACTGTTTTGGTTTTAGTAGCGGGAACAGTTGTTACTGGAAGTGGCCCGCATGCTGGGGATGAAGATGCAAAGAGATTTGGGTTTAATCCTAGAGTCGTCTCTTGGCTTCATGCTGACCTAGTAATTGCCTTAGTTGTATTGACTCTAGTGCTTTGGCTAATTACTAGAGTTTCGCAAAACAAGATTATTCATAGGTACCTATCTGTTTTTCTTCTAATCTCTCTTTCGCAAGGACTAATTGGATATGTTCAATATTTCACGGGCTTACCAGAAATACTTGTTGCCGCCCACCTTCTGGGTGCAACCTGTGTCTGGGCTGCCGCGTGGTCTTTAATTAAGGTTTCACAATCTGGTTTTAGAGTGCAAGGATTATCTAGATGACGATTGCAAAATGGGAAGCTTTAGATGATCAAGCAGTTGTAATATCGCGTGCTCTTGCGATGGATGCGGTACAAAAGGTTGGTAATGGCCATCCTGGTACTGCAATGTCATTAGCGCCAGTTGCATACACTTTATTTCAGAGAATTCTTAAACATGATCCAGCAAATCCGAACTGGATTGCAAGGGACCGCTTTATTCTCTCTTGCGGTCACTCATCATTAACTCTTTACATACAACTTTATTTATCTGGATATGGCGTTGAGCTAGATGATTTGAAGAGCTTTCGTACCTACAACTCGTTAACGCCTGGACATCCAGAGTATGGCCACACAATAGGAGTGGAAACTACTACTGGACCATTAGGACAAGGTGTGGCAAACGGTGTTGGTATGGCAATGGCAGCCAGATATGAAAAAGGATTACTAGATCCAAATAACAAAACTGATTTATTTGACCACAATATTTGGGTAGTTTGCTCTGATGGTGATTTACAAGAAGGCGTAAGTGCAGAAGCTTCATCACTAGCTGGCACGCAGCAGCTTGGAAATTTAAAGGTCATCTACGATGACAACCGAATTTCAATTGAGGGTGACACACATGTTGCATTTACCGAGGATGTTAGTGCTAGATACAGGGCTTATGGATGGGATGTAATTGAGGTAGAGACAAAAAAGAATGGTGATGTTGATCGCGAAAAATTAGAGAGTGCGATGATCAAAGCATTAGAACAAAAATCAAAGCCAGTTTTAATCAGGCTACACACAGTAATTGCATGGCCGGCTCCTAATGCTCAAGGCACATCGGAGTCACATGGGTCTGCTTTAGGAGCAGATGAGGTTGCAGCAACAAAGGTTGAACTTGGGTTACACCCTGCTCAATCATTTTTTGCTCCAATTGAAGTTATCTCACACACAAGAAAAGTAAAGACGCGGGGATCAGATCTTCACCGAGAATGGTTAAGTAGATTTTCTAAATGGCAGATTGATAACCCACAAGAGAGCAAACTTCTTTCAAGATTACTTTCAAAAAAACTTCCTGAGGGTTGGGAAAAATCTTTACCAGTCTTCTCCCCTGATAAAGATATTGCTACTAGAGCCGCTTCTGGAAAAGTTATCAACGCAATAGCAAAAATATTGCCAGAGTTTTGGGGCGGATCTGCAGACTTAGCAGGCAGTAATAACACCACAATTGAAGGTGGCGGATCATTCTTGCCAGAAACTAGCAAAATGACTGGTGCTAACCCATTTGGAAGAATTATTCACTTTGGAATCCGTGAACATGCGATGGGTGCCATATTAAATGGTGCAGCTCTTCATGGTTTGGTTAAACCGTTTGCCGGAACATTCTTAGTTTTCAGTGATTATATGCGTGGAGCGGTAAGGCTTTCGGCTTTAATGCAACTGCCTGTTACTTATGTTTGGACTCATGACTCAATTGGTTTAGGTGAGGATGGTCCAACACATCAACCAGTTGAACACCTGGCAGCCCTTAGGGCAATTCCAGGATTAGCAATTGTGCGGCCGGCAGATGCAAATGAGGTTAGTTTGTGTTGGGGAAGAATTATTGCCGATGCCAAACCAGTAGGTTTGGCTTTATCAAGGCAAAACTTGCCAGTACTTGATCCAAACAAATATGAAAATATTAAAGATGCAGTTAAGGGAGCATACGTGTTGTCGGATGCGCCAAATAATAGTAATCCCGATGTAGTTCTAATTGCAACTGGCTCAGAAGTTTCTATCGCTTTGGCAGCACAAGAGAAACTAATTGCAGAAGGTATTAGGGCGCGAGTTGTTAGCGCACCTTCTCTTGAGTGGTTTAGTGAACAGCCAGAAAGTTATAGAGAGAAAGTACTTCCGAAAAAAATAAAAGCAAAGGTAAGCATAGAGGCAGGAATTTCCCAGCCTTGGTATCAATACATTGGAGATTATGGAGTTGCAGTATCACTTGAGCATTTTGGCGCTTCAGCCAGTGCCTCGGTATTGTTTAAGGAGTTTGGATTTACAGTTGAAAAAATCGTTTTAGCAGCGAAAGAAAGCATAACTAAGGCAAATGGCTAACGCATTAGCGCAAATCTCTGAGGCTGGTGTTGCTGTTTGGCTTGATGATCTTTCAAGAGAAAGATTGCAAAATAATTCACTAGCTACTCTTATAAAAGAAGACAAAGTGGTTGGAGTTACTACAAATCCAAGTATTTTCTCAGCCGCTATAGGTAAGTCTGATCTTTATGTGAATGACATTACTAAAAATTGTGACAAAACAGTCGAAGAGATAATTACGGGCTTGACCACCGATGATGTTCGGAATGCATGTGACCTTTTTTCTCAGACCTTTAAAAACAGTAACGGTAGAGATGGCCGGGTATCCATCGAGGTTGATCCAAGGTTTGCCAGGGATACAAAATCAACAATTGCGCAAGGAAAAGAACTTTGGCAGATAATTGATCGACCAAATCTGCTTATTAAAGTGCCGGCAACAATAGAAGGCTTGCCTGCGATTACAGATCTAATATCTGAAGGACTAAGTGTCAATGTTACTTTAATTTTTTCGGTAAATCGTTATCGGCAAGTATTGGACGCTTTTGCATCTGGACTAGAAAAAAGATTGGCCTCTGGCAAAGCGATTGCTGATATCCATTCGGTTGCATCTTTTTTTATCAGCAGAATTGATAGTGAAGTAGATAAACAACTTCCTGGCGATTCAGAGCTAAGAGGCAGCATTGCAATTGCTAACGCGATAATGGCATATGAGGCTTATCAAACATTTAAAAAGACAAAGCGTTGGCAAATGATTGCAACAAAGAACGGAAATCTTCAGCGTCCTTTATGGGCATCAACTGGAGTAAAGGATCCTGCTTATGATCCGACACGATATGTGATGCTTTTGGTTGCCGACAATACAGTTAACACAATGCCAGAGGCCACACTTGATGCAGTTAGAAAATCAGGTATTTTTACTGGAGATACTATTACACCAAACATTTTGAAGGCAAAATCATCTCTTGCAAAACTCGCACTTTCCGGTATCGACTTAGAAAAGATTACTGAAGCACTTGAAGCTGATGGCGTAGCAAAGTTTGAAACTGCTTGGCTAGATCTAATGGAATCTGTTAAAACAGTAGTCGGAAACTCCAAATGATAATTAGTGGCCTAAGTTTAAAAAATAATGATCCTGAAATAATTGCTAAATTAAATTCTATTTCGCCAAGAATCGCTGCTAAAGATCACACATTGTGGGGCAAAAACACAGAGGCCGTTAATAGGTTAGGTTGGATAGATTTACCAAATACTTCTAGAGATTTATTACCACAATTAGATGCCCTATCAGCTTGGGCTAGAAGTAGTAATTTATCAAATGTGGTTCTTTGCGGTATGGGTGGATCATCACTTGCACCTGAAGTAATTGCTGCCACATATGGCAAGAAATTAACGGTTATCGATTCCACTGATCCGGCTCAGATTCTAGGTTCAGTTCCATCAGATTTATCAAAATCGGTAATAATTATTAGTTCAAAATCTGGGGCAACAATTGAAACAGCCTCCCAATTTGCCTACTTTGCTGATTTACTAAGTAAAGCAAACTTAAGCCCTTCTGAACACATAGTAGTAGTTACTGATCCCGCAACAACTTTAGATATAGATGCTCGCAAAAATGGTTACAAAGTTATTAATGCAGATCCAAATGTAGGTGGGAGGTTTAGCGCCTTATCTGCTTTTGGGCTGGTACCAGCTAGTTTGTTAGGAATTGACATCTCAGTTTTGCTAGATGATGCGCAAGAAGCTGCCACTACTTTTGTGTTAAGCAACTCCCCTGCTGCTTTAATTGCTGCCGCACTATATTCCAGCACAGAACAGTTCATTAATTTCACTGACACAAACTCTGCTTCACCAGGAATTTCTAATTGGATTGAGCAATTAGTTGCTGAATCCACTGGGAAAAATCAGCGAGGAAGATTACCAGTAGTTATTGAGGAAAATACTAATTCAGATAACAATTTTACAGTTGGTTTTGCTGATGGGGATTTTGATTTGATTGTGAATGGCACACTTGGCGAGCAATTTGTATTATGGGAATGGGTCACTGCCCTGCTTTGCTATTTACTTGAAGTTGATCCATTTAATCAACCAAATGTAACCGAAGCAAAAGACCGGACTGCTGTAATTCTTGAACAAATTTCAGCGGGAAAACTAGAACCATCACTCCCAGTTTATGAAGATAGTGAAATCGCAATTTACTCAAACATAGATGTTAAAAATCTTGCTGAGTTTTTAGGAATTTCAGCAAAATATTTTGCAGTTATGGCATACCTATCTCGCGGTTCAGATGATCACATTTCAAAAATTCGTTCATTAATAACCAAGAAAACTAATAAGCCAACTACTTTCGGCTGGGGACCAAGATTTCTTCATTCCACTGGTCAATTCCATAAAGGTGGCCAACCGAATGGCGGGTTTATTCAAATCACCACTGAATCTGATGTTGATGTCCAGATTCCAAATAAACCTTATACATTTTCACAATTAATCCAGGCCCAAGCTTTAGGAGATGCTCAAGCACTAACTGAGAGAAAATTACCTTTAATAAGAATTCACCTTAAAAATCGAAGTAAGGGAATTAAAAAATTAATCTCTGAACTTTAAATTAATCCTCACCACGTAATTTTTTAAGCGCAATATCTAATACCTTATTAGCTTCTGCTTCTGTTCTACGTTCCTTCACATATGCCAAGTGAGTTTTATATGGCTCATTTTTTAATGGCATTGGTGGCTTATTTTTATCTTGTCCTGCTGGAAATCCACAACGTGGACAATCCCATTCAGCTGGAACTTCTACTGTGCCATCTTCGGCAAATGATGGTTTAGTTTCATGACCATTCGCACACCAGTAAGAAACTCTAAACCGAGCAATTGACTCACCACGCTCTGCTTCACCCATTGGGCCCGCGCCAACACGGCTACCACGAATTGCACTTCCACCAGCCATTATTACTCCTTAAGTTTTCTTATTACTTCAATAACAAACTAAGTGCTACAACTGATGCAAACCAAACTCCACCAACAACGATAGTAATACGGTCTAAGTTTTTCTCAACTACAGATGAACCACCATAAGTTGAAGATATACCTCCACCAAAAAGATCTGATAATCCGGAGCCTTTACCCTTGTGAAGTAGAACCAAGACAATCATCAATATGCTGGAAAGAATCAAAATTATCGAAATAGCTAAATTCATTTACTCGCCTTCATCTGTTAGAGCCCTACTGCTCGGCTACCTGATAAGGATACTATCTTTTCCAAAACTTTTCTTAAACTAAGCAAATTAAGCCTTATTTAGGACCCGGTGGAATTTAGATATTCTGGCAAATTCTTCTGGGTCTAAGGATGCACCTCCGACCAACGCTCCATCGACATCATCCTCTTTCATGATATCTAAGGTATTAATTGATTTAACAGATCCACCATAAAGAATTCGACAATTATCAGCAATCTCATCGCTACCGATTTTTCTTAGTTCAGTTCGGATTGCTGCGCAAACCTCTTGAGCATCCTCTGGTGTTGCAGTTTTTCCAGTTCCAATTGCCCAAACTGGTTCATAGGCAATAACAATTTTTTTAAGATCTGGTTTATGGAAACCTTTTAGAGCATTTCTTAATTGTTCAAGTACATGGGCAATATGGTTACCGGATTCTCTAACTGCCAACTCCTCGCCGACACACAGAATTGGTTTTAACTCATTAGCAAAAGCTGCTTTAATTTTACGGTTTACCAATGTGTCATCTTCATGATGGTTTGCTCGGCGCTCACTATGACCAATTAAGACATAAGTACACCCAAGTTTGGCTAACATTGAACCAGATATATCACCAGTATGTGCGCCAGATTCTGAAGCCGAAAGATCCTGAGCCCCATAAAGTAACCGAAGTCGATCGCCATCAATTAAAGTTTGTATTGAACGAATATCAGTAAATGGTGGAATAATTACAACTTCAACCGCATCATAATCACGATCTTCAAGAGAATATGCAAGTTTCTGGGTTACGGCAATTGATTCCAGATGATTTAGATTCATCTTCCAGTTTCCAGCAATTAATGGTTTACGCATTTTTCCCTCTTCTAACTTAGTGCAATTAATCCAGGAAGCTCTTTGCCTTCAAGATACTCTAAAGACGCGCCACCGCCTGTTGAGATATAACCAAAATCTGTATCTGCGAATCCTAGTTTACGCACTGCAGCTGCGGAATCTCCCCCGCCGACTACTGCCATTCCATCGACCTCAGTTAGTGCTTGTGCAACCACCTTTGTGCCATTAGCAAAATTCGTAAACTCAAAAACTCCCATAGGCCCATTCCAAAATACAGTCTTACATTTTTTAATTTCACTTGCGAAATTAATAGCACTCTCTGGACCGATATCCAATCCCATCTGATCATCGGGAATGTTATCTGCTGTAACTGTTGTTGGTGTTGCATTTTCAGAAAATTCTGGTGCTACTACAATATCTGTGGGCAATAAGATCTTTACGCCCAACTTTTCTGCTCTATCTAATAATTCCTTTACCGTGGGTATTAAATCGATTTCAACTAAGGATTTACCAATCTTTTTACCTTGCGCAGCCAGGAAGGTAAAGACCATGCCGCCACCAATTGCAATGATATTTACTTTCTCAAGAAAGTTAGAAATTACACCAATCTTGTCAGAGACTTTTGCGCCACCTAAAACAACGCCATATGGGCGTGATGGATTCTTGGTTAGCTTCTCTAGCACTTCAACTTCAGCTGCAACTAAATCTCCCGCAGCATGGGGCAACATTTTTGCTAACTCATATACAGATGCGTGCTTACGATGAACTGCACCAAAGCCATCACCAATATAAACTTTTCCATACCTAGCAAGTTTTGATGCTAGGTCGATTCGCTGCGCTTCATCTTTACTTGTCTCTGCTGCCTCATACCTAATGTTCTCAAGTAGCAGAATTTGCCCAGATTTCAATTCACTCACCTTGGCATCAGCGCCAGTGATATCAGAAGAAAACTCAATATTCATTTTTAGTAGTTCACTCAGACGCTTTGCCACCGGTGCTAATGAAAGTTCACTCTTGCGCTCCCCTTTTGGTCTGCCAAGGTGGGCAATAATTACAATTGAGCAGTTCGTATTTAACAGCTTTTTGATTGTGCTTAACGAAGCAACTATTCTGCCATCATCAGTAATTAGGCCGTCTTTGATTGGAACATTTAAATCACAGCGCAAAATTACTTGCGTATTTTGAGGGTCTAACTGTGAGAGTGTTTTTATACCCATCTAAATTAAAGAGTCTTACCAATATATCGAATCAAATCAACTAATCGATTTGAGTAACCCCATTCATTGTCATACCAGCCAACAACCTTTGCAGTTGTTCCAATTACCTTTGTTAGACCAGCATCTAAAATACATGAGCTTGGATCTGTGACAATATCTGCTGAAACAATTGGGTCTTCAGTGTACGTTAAATATCCCTTAAGTGAACCTTCACTCGCTTTTTTAAGAGCAGCATTAATTTCAGCAACTGAAACCTCTTTGGATAGTTCAACAGTTAAATCAGTAGCAGATCCAGTTGGGACCGGCACTCTTAATGCATAACCATCTAACTTACCTTTTAATTCTGGTAGTACTAAAGAGATTGCCTTTGCAGCACCTGTTGAGGTTGGAATGATTGAAAGCGCAGCAGCTCTTGATCTGCGAAGATCCTTATGTGGGAAATCCAAAATAACTTGATCATTTGTATAAGCGTGAATAGTGGTCATCAACCCACGAACAATCCCAAACTCATCATTTAGAACTTTTGCCATTGGAGCTAGGCAGTTGGTTGTGCAAGATGCATTCGAAATAATATTGTGCTTTGTTGAATCATATTTCTCATGATTTACACCCATAACGATTGTGATGTCTTCATCGGTAGCTGGTGCAGAAATAATTACTTTTTTAGCACCTGCAGTTATATGTTTTCCCGCATCGGCTGCTTTTGTGAAAATTCCAGTAGATTCAACGACTACATCAACACCTAATTTGCCCCATGGGATATTTGATGGATCCCGCTCAGCACTTACTGAGATAGTTTTCCCGCAAACTGTGATTGTGGTGTCTGTAAAAGTAACCGGTTGCTTTAATCGACCTAAAATTGAATCATATTTAAGTAAGTGGGCAAGGGTGGCGTTATCGGTTAAATCATTTATTCCAACAATTTCAAAATCAGCCCCAGATTCAAGGGATGCTCTTAAAAAATTACGACCAATTCGACCAAACCCATTTACGCCAACTTTTAACATATCTTCCCCGTTCAGATTTATAAATCCTAAATGCAAGTCACATCCTTGTGATGTTCTTATCTTACCAGCCTAAAACTTACGATTAATTCAATAAATCCGGACTAATACTTGCCTCAGTATCTGGCACACCTAACTCACGCGCACGCTTATCAGCCATTGCAAGTAAGCGGCGAATACGTCCAGCAATTGCATCCTTAGTCATTGGTGGTGTTGCAAGTGAACCCAGCTCTTCAAGGCTTGCTTGTCCATGATTAACTCTTAAGTCACCGGCTTCCTTTAAATGATCTGGAATTTCAGCTCCCAATATCTCCATCGCTCGTTGCACTCTTGCTGAAGCAGCTACCGCTGCTCTTGCTGATCTGCGTAAATTTGCATCATCAAAATTTGCTAATCTATTTGCAGTAGCGCGCACCTCTCTACGCATGCGACGTTCTTCCCACGCTAATACTGTTTCATGAGCACCAAGTCTGGTTAGCAGCGCACCAATTGCATCGCCATCTCTAATTACAACTCGATCAACACTTCTAACCTCTCTTGCCTTTGCAGTAATTCCTAACCTACGAGCTGCCCCTACTAATGCCAAAGCAGCTTCAGGTCCCGGACAGGTGATTTCAAGGGCTGAAGATCTGCCAGGTTCAGTTAATGAACCATGGGCAAGAAAAGCACCACGCCAAGCAGCCTCAGAATCACAGATTGCTGCAGAAACTACTTGTGGTGGCAATCCCCTTATCGGACGATTATTTGCATCAACTAATCCAGTTTGTCTAGCAAGTGCATCCCCGTCAGCTAAAACTCGAACAATATAACGACTACCTTTTCTAATTCCGCTTGATGAAACTACTGATAATTCACTCTCATGACCAAATATTTCAGATATATCTTTTCTCAACCTACGGGCACTTTGTGCGGTATCTAATTCAACCTCAATAATAATTTTTCCAGCGGCAATATGAAGTCCACCAGCAAAACGTAGTAATGAAGAAACCTCTGCTTTACGACAGCATGGTTTGGTTATCGAGAGCCTACTTAGCTCATCTTTAACCGCTTCGGTCATTGCCATTTATTCTCCTCTAGTTACTAAGGGGTATCTAAGCAGGTATCAGCCAAAAATGTGGGCGAAAGCAGAAATTAATTTCTCTCTATCATGGTGGAAAGTTTGCGTATTATCTGCTAAGTCAAAAGCTAGAACCTGTCCACCGCATTTAGCCACCAAATCGTTAAATCTTGGCTCAGTATTTGATAGAGATTTATCAATTAGAGCTACATCAATACTTAGATCCGGAATGTGATCCAAAACTAGTTGTAGGTGGGCCTCCATCGAAAAACCAGAAAATTCATCAGAAATATGTTTGTCCGGAAGATTAAAAATCATGATCTTCTTTGCCTTACTTATTTTTATTTGTTTAGCCTGCTCCTTTAGTAAGAAATGAGGCATAACACTAGATAGCCAGGAACCGGGACCAATAGTTATCCAATCAGCAGCAGCTATTGAATCCAGCGCTTCAGGTGTTGCTTTCGGAGTATCCGGTATTAGTCGTAGTTCTTTTACTTTACCAACTGCAGCTGCAACCTGAACTTGGCCTCTAACTAATTTAATCCCGCCCTTACTATCAAAACTTCCTTCGATATCTAATGGTTCCAATGCCATTGGCAGTACCCGTCCAACTACTTTAAGTAATTGACCTACTCGATCTAAACCTTTAACTGGATCTCCATCTCGGTCCCAAAGCGCAGTTAAAAGCAAGTTTCCAACTGCGTGATTATCCATCTCGCCCTGACTGGTAAATCGATACTGCATAATCTGCGCCCAGCTTCTACCCCACTCATCATCTGCACAAAGTGCAGCAAGTGCCATACGTAAATCTCCGGGCGGAAGAGAATTAAATTCTGCACGCAGCCTGCCGGAGGAACCGCCGTTATCTGCAACAGTTACTACAGCAGTAACTTGATTAGTAAGTGTCCGCATGGCCCCCAATGTTGCAGCAAGTCCATGACCTCCACCTAAACAGACAACCTTGGGATTTGAATTCATGACTAAATCTCTCTGCCTAGATCACGATGCATAGCCTGCGTTTCTATCTTATACATACTTAATTTTTCACATTGAGTTAAACGTTTAACTAATTCAACGGTTACTGCTACTGACCGGTGCTTGCCACCAGTACAGCCAATTGCAAGAGTTAAAAATTTTCTACCCTCGGTTATAAAACCTAAAGCCATCGTTTCAAATAATGCTTGATACCTATCTAGAAACTCCTGTACGTTTTCGCTATCTAGCACAGCGTCGCTGACTGGTTTATCTAATCCGGAAAGTGGGCGAAGCTCTGGTACCCAATGAGGGTTAGCAATAAATCTGCAATCCACAACAAGATCTGCATCTACTGGGATTCCGTACTTATAACCAAAGGAAAGAATGTTAACTCGCAAATCAGCACCTGAATCCTCATGAAAATTATCAGCAATCTTTTTCTCAAGCTGATGAATATTTAAAGCTGATGAATCAATCACTAGATCTGCGGCATCACGGACTTCGCGTAATCTATCTCGCTCTTTTGCAATCCCATCTAAAATTCGATCTGACCCCTGAAGCGGATGAGGTCTCCTAGTTGATTCAAATCTTCTAACTAAAACATCGTCAGCGGCATCTACAAAAAGAATTTTTCTTGAAATTCCTTGTTCAGCTAAATTAGCGAGTGACTTAGTTAAATCCCCAAAAAAAGCCCGCCCCCTCACATCAACTACAACTGCCACTTTTTTCACAGAGGTAGTTACTAATTCAATTAGGTTTCCCAGTAAAGCTGGAGGTAAATTATCAACAACATACCAACCAAGATCTTCTAGGGAGTGTGCGACCGTTGATCTACCAGCACCACTCATGCCGGTAATGATTAGGATCTCGGTGTCACCTTTCATGCCAATATCTTGCTACACCTGTCAAGCATCTAAAATTTCACCAGTTTGCATATCTATATTTAGAGGTAAATCTTGATTTTTAATCTGCTCCACAATAGTTTGCGCCATTTTTCCACCAATTCCAGGCACGCTTGCAAGCTCATCAACTGTGGCGGCCTTTAGCGCCGTTACCGATCCAAAGTGAGTCAGTAAAGATTTTCGTCGAATTTCACCAAGGCCTGGGACCTCATCAAGTAGTGATTCAAGCATTACCTTAGATCGTTTACTCCTATGAAAATTTATTGCAAATCGGTGTGCTTCATCCCGCAACTTCTGCAACAAGTAAAGAGCTTCACTATGTCTTAGAAAAATTATTGGCTCGCTATTGTTTGGTAACCACACCTCTTCTAGTCGCTTTGCTAGACCGCAGAGTGCAACATCAGTAATGCCTAATTCGCGCAATGCTTTCGCAGCTGCATTAACTTGAGGCTTACCACCATCAACCACTACTAATTGTGGAGGGTAGGCAAATTTTGGGCGTTGTCCGCCTTGCGCTGTGGCTTCGGCAATATCAATATCCTTCTCATCTAAATAACGTTTGAATCGACGAGTAATAACATGATGCATTGCCCTGGTGTCGTCAAAACCTGCCTCATCTGAAATAGAAAATCTTCGATAATCACTCTTCTTTGGTTGACCATCCTCAAATACCACCATTGATGCAACCATGCTAGTTCCTTGAATATTTGAAATATCAAAACATTCGATTCTAAGTGGCAACTCAGCTAACTCTAATTGCTCAGCAATTTCAGCTAGCGCAGAACCGCTTACAGCAGCGTCATTTGCCCTTTTGCTTAAATATTGAATTAGAGATTGATTTGCATTTCGCTTTACAGTTTGTACTAACTCTAATTTTTCACCACGCTGTGGCTGTATTAAAGATACATTTTTCCCACGCTGCTCGCTTAACCACTGCTCGAGTACTTTTGCATCCTCTGGTAAATGATCTACCAGGATTTCGGAAGGGGGTTTGATTTCAGCATAAATTTTACCGAGCATGGCTGAGATTATGCCCTCATCCTCTAGCAAGTTTGCCCTATCAACTATCCAGGATCTTGATCCAGTTATCCTCCCTGCAGTGATGATAAATTGTGACAAAGCGGCATGAGTTATCTCTTCATGAATCGCCAAAACATCAGCATCGATATTCTCATTCAAAAATCTATCAGTTGATTCGAAAGCTTTATTTACTGCTTCAAGTTGATCCCGCAATTTCGCCGCTTTTTCGAACTCTTCGGCTGCGGATGCGGTCTTCATTTCGTCTTCAATTCGATTTGATATCTCTGCTGGGGACTTCTCTAGAAAATTAACTAGGTCATTTGCTAACTTACGATGCTCATCTTTACTTACCCAATCAACGCACGGTGCAGCACACTTGCCAATATCTCCTAGCAAGCACTGTCTTTTGCTTCTAACTGCAGATTTAAAATTTGATTCACTACATGTGCGAACTGGATATATCTTTATCAAAGTTTCAAATGTACTACGTAGGGCCCATGCATGAGAGTATGGTCCGAAGTATCTAACTCCGGGAGCTTTCTTTGACCTAGAAATAAATAATCTTGGATATTCAGAATTTAAGTTGATTGCCAAATGTGGATAGGATTTATCATCCTTAAATTGCACATTAAAGTCTGGGCTGTACTGCTTAATCCAAGTGAACTCCAATTGGAGTGCTTCTACCTCAGTCTTAACTAGAGTCCAATCAACACGGACAGCGGTATTTACCATTTTCTTCGTTTTAATTTGCAAATTACTGCCAAAATATGAACTAAGCCGATTTTTTATATTTTTTGCTTTCCCAACATAAATTACTTTCTCATCCTTATCGAAGAATCGATAAACACCTGGATCACTTGGTAAATTACTTGGGCGATAACTCTGCGGGTCAGCCATGATTATTTCTTTAGTACTTGAGCTAAGAACTTTCCTGTGTAGCTCTTACTATTTTTTACAATATCTTCAGGCCGTCCTTCAGCTACTACCAGTCCCCCACCTGATCCACCCTCCGGACCTAAATCAATAACCCAATCTGCAGATTTAATAACATCCAGATTATGCTCAATTACGATAACAGTGTTGCCGGTATCAACTAATCTATTTAAAACAAGAAGTAATTTGCGGACATCTTCAAAATGCAGACCAGTAGTTGGCTCATCTAGTACATAAATAGTTCTTCCAGTTGACCTGCGCTGTAACTCAGTTGCTAACTTTACTCTCTGTGCTTCGCCACCAGAAAGAGTTGGTGCTGATTGACCGAGCCTTACATATCCAAGTCCAACGTCACAAAGGGTCTTTAAAAATCTAGCAATTGCAGGTACTGATTCGAAAAAATTATTTGCTTCCTCGATCGGCATATCAAGTACTTGAGCAATTGTTTTACCCTTGTAGTGCACCTCTACAGTTTCGCGGTTATACCTTGCCCCATGGCAAACCTCGCATGGCACATAAACGTCAGGCAAAAAATTCATTTCGATAGTTATGGTTCCGTCACCAGAACAGTTCTCACATCTGCCACCTTTTACATTGAAGGAAAAGCGTCCTTGTTGGTAGCCACGTACCTTTGCTTCACTTGTCTCAGCAAAAAGTGCTCTTACTTTGTCGAAAACACCGGTATAGGTCGCAGGGTTTGATCTTGGAGTTCTACCAATTGGTGATTGATCAACGTGAACAACTTTATCTAGTTGATCAAGACCAGTCACGGTTCGATGCCGACCTGGAACTATTCTTGCGCCATTCAACTTATTGGCAAGAACAGAATACAAAATATCATTTACTAAAGTAGATTTACCAGATCCACTCACTCCAGTTACAGCTACAAATGCTGCAAGTGGAAAGGTCACATCTATATTTTGTAGATTGTTCTCTTTAGCCGCTTTAACTGTTAAAGATTTCTTTTCATCAATTGGTCGCCGTTTCTTTGGAATAGCAATCACCGATTTGCCAGATAGATAGGCACCAGTTATTGAATTTTTTGCTGCTATTAATTGCTCATAGCTTCCAGATGAAACGACCTCTCCACCATGCTCACCAGCACCGGGACCAATATCAACTATCCAATCTGCAGTTCTAATTGTGTCTTCATCATGCTCTACAACAATTAAAGTGTTTCCTAGATCTCGCAATCTAGTTAGCGTTTCGATTAATTTGCGGTTATCTCGTTGATGCAGACCAATACTTGGTTCATCTAATACATATAAAACTCCAGTCAATCCAGAGCCAATTTGTGTTGCAAGCCTAATTCGCTGTGCTTCGCCACCAGATAAAGTCGCAGCTGGCCTTGCCAGAGATAAATAATCTAGCCCAACATCCAACAAGAAACCTAAACGGGCGTGAACCTCTTTCAATACACGTTCGGCGATTTTTTTCTCGCGCACTGATAGTGAAATCTCTTTGAGAAATACTGCGCACTCTGCAATTGAAAACTCACAAATTTGAGCAATATTTTTTCCACCCAAAGTAACAGCAAGTACTTCTGGCTTTAGTCGACTGCCATTACATACTGGACAAGGTGTTTGCCTCATATATGCCTCATACTTGTCGCGGCTGAAATCGCTATCAGTTTCTGAATGTCTCCTATGTATAAAAGGCACAACTCCTTCAAAACCGGTTGTGTAATTACGTACTCGGCCATAACGATTCTTATACTTAACATGCACTTCATAATCCCAGCCTTGCAAAATTGCAGTTTTTACTTTTTCAGATAATTTTTTCCATGGATTATCAAGCGAGAACTTTAAATCAGTTGCAAGACCTTCTAATAATCTCAAGAAATACTCTGAAGATTGTCCGCCAGACCAGGGAGCAATTGCTCCTTCATAGATTGAGATTGAATCATCTGGAATCAATAACTCTTCATCAACCTCAAGCTTTGTGCCAATTCCACTGCACTCAGGGCAAGCGCCAAAGGGTGAGTTAAACGAAAAGGATCTTGGCTCCAACTCTTCAAAAGACAGCTCGCACTCATGGCATGCCATGTGTTCACTAAAAGATTTTTCCTTATCAGCTGATCCAGCTTTTAAATCAACGAAATCTAAAATAACTAAACCACTTGCTAATCTAAGGGCGGTTTCAATTGAGTCTGTAATTCGAGATTTACTTTCAGCCTTAACGCTTAAACGATCAACAACGACTTCAATTGTGTGTTTCTCCTGTTTTTTTAGTTTTGGCACCTCAGAAATCTGATAGACAACTCCGTCCACCCTTACTCTTGAATATCCTTGCGTCGTAAAATCTTTAAACAAATCAAGAAATTCACCTTTTCTGGCACGAATCACTGGTGCTAATACTTGAAACTTGCTGCCTTCATTCATTTGCAAAATTTGATCGACAATGTTTTGTGGTGTCTGTTTTGCTATTGCTTTCCCACACTTTGGACAGTGAGGTTTTCCAGCACGAGCAAATAAAAGGCGCAAATAGTCATAAACTTCCGTGATTGTGCCGACAGTAGAACGTGGATTTCGATTTGTAGATTTTTGGTCAATTGAAACTGCTGGTGAAAGGCCTTCTATAAAATCAACATCCGGTTTGTCCATTTGACCCAAAAATTGACGAGCATACGCAGAAAGTGATTCAACATAGCGGCGCTGACCTTCAGCAAATATTGTGTCAAAAGCAAGAGATGATTTACCGGAGCCCGATAAACCAGTAAATACAATCAGTGCGTTACGGGGCATATCTAATGAAACATTTTTAAGATTATGCTCACGAGCACCACGTACTATTAAGCGATCATTCACTAGTTGCCCGCCTCCTGCATTCCCTTTAATTCCCGCTTTAACTCTCTAATCTCATCCCGCAATCTAGCGGCTAGTTCAAAACTTAACTCAGAAGCGGCAGACTTCATCTGCTGTGTCAGTGACTCAATCAGGGCGATTAGCTCCTGTCTCGGCAGTGAGTGAGCATTCTTACTATGAATGCCGCTGGTAAAGCCAATTTTTTTGCTAGTGGCTGTTAAATCTTCTGTGTCATCAATTTCTTTTGCAATCAAATCTGTAATATCCGCAATTTTTTTGCGAAGAGGCGTTGGGTCGATTCCTTGTTCGGTGTTATATGCAACCTGTTTAACCCTACGGCGATTAGTCTCATCAATTGCATTCGTCATTGATTTTGTCATGTTATCGGCATACATATGTACCTCACCTGAAACATTTCTAGCAGCTCGACCAATTGTTTGAATCAATGAGGTTGTAGATCTTAAGAAACCTTCTTTGTCGGCATCTAAAATCGCAACAAGTGACACCTCAGGTAGATCTAATCCTTCTCGCAGAAGATTTATTCCAATCAAAACGTCATACTCGCCAGTTCTTAGCTCTCTTAATAGCTCGACTCTTCGCAGGGTATCAACCTCAGAGTGTAAGTATCTAACCTTTACGCCAAGTCCAAGCATGTAATCGGTCAAATCTTCTGACATTTTCTTAGTCAAAGTTGTAACAAGAACTCGTTCATTTTTCTCCGCCCGAATTTTAATCTCATTTACTAGATCATCAATTTGGCCCTTAATAGGTTTAACAACAATCTTTGGATCAATTAAACCTGTTGGTCTAATTACTTGCTCTACTACATCATTTTTACATTTTTCTAACTCATATTTTCCTGGTGTGGCAGATAGATAAACTTTTTGACCACATCTATCCAAAAATTCAGCAAACTTAAGTGGCCTGTTATCCATTGCGCTAGGCAAGCGAAATCCATGTTCAACTAAAGTTCTTTTTCTTGCTGCATCACCTTCATGCATCGCGCCAATTTGCGGGACTGTCACGTGGGACTCATCAATAACAACTAAGAAATCCTCTGGGAAATAATCAAGTAAACAGTTTGGCGCTGAACCGGCTGCCCGGCCATCTAATTGTCGAGAATAATTTTCAATGCCAGAGCAAAAGCCAAGTTGTTGCATCATCTCAATATCAAATGTCGTTCGCATCTTAATTCGCTGAGCTTCAAGCAGCTTTCCAGATCTTTCAAACTCATCTACTCGTTTTTCTAACTCTGCTTCAATCTCACCGATTGCACGTTTCATCGTTTCAGGGCCAGCTGCGTAGTGAGTGGCAGGAAATACATACATCTCACTCTCATCCCGAACAATCTCACCAGTTAATGGATGCAATGTCATGATTTTTTCAATTTCATCACCAAACATTTCAATTCGCAGCGCCAACTCTTCATACATTGGGATAATTTCGATCGTATCGCCTCTTACTCGAAAAGTTCCCCTTTCAAAAGCCATGTCATTTCGCTTGTATTGGATATCAACAAATTTTCTTAACAACTGGTTTCGGTCAATTGAATCACCAACTTTTAACCGAACCATTCGATCTACATACTCTTGGGGTGTTCCTAAACCATAAATACAGGAGACTGTCGCAACTACAATTACATCTCTTCTAGTTAATAATGAATTAGTTGCTGAGTGTCGCAATCTTTCAACCTCATCATTTACCGAGGAATCCTTCTCAATAAATGTGTCAGTTTGAGGAACATATGCTTCGGGCTGGTAATAGTCATAATAAGAAACAAAGTACTCAACAGCATTATTTGGGAGTAGCTCTTTAAATTCATTTGCAAGCTGTGCAGCTAAGGTCTTATTCGGGGCAATAACCAAGGTGGGCCTTTGCAATTGCTCAATTAACCAAGCAGTAGTCGCAGATTTTCCTGTTCCTGTTGCGCCAAGTAAGACAATATCTTGCTCGTTTTTGCCAATCCGTTTTACTAACTCTGCGATCGCAGCAGGCTGATCACCTGCTGGTACATAATCACTAATTACTTTAAATGGCTCGACCCGCCGCGCTAAATCAGTAATTGGGCGCATTACTTACTCACATTTTGTAATCGCAACTGCTCCCATATTATCTCGACCTGCTCTGAAAGGTTTTGCTCATCTGCTTCATTAGTTATCACTGAATCAGCAATACTTTCTCTCATTTGATCAGTTGCCTGAGCCTGCATTCGCTGCTTTATCTGATCAGCTGCTAAGCCACGTTTAAGTAATCTTTGGGTACGAATTGCCTCGGTTGCTGAGATGGTTATTACATGATCAAACTTGTAGTCGTGATTTGATTCAACTAAAAGTGGGATTTGATTTATTATAATTGAATTAGATTCAGATCTTGCTACTACTTCTGCAAAAGCTTTACGTATCAATGGATGAGTGACTTGTTCCAATTCAGATCGCTTTTTAGGATCCCTAAACACTACTGATGCCAATAATTGACGATCAATTTCACCATTCTTTAGGATCTCATCACCAAATTTGGCTACAACTTCATCAAAGCCGGTACTTCCGCGCTCTAGGACATCGCGAGCTAATTGATCAGAATCAATTACGATTGCGCCAAGTTGCGAAAAAATCTCCCCAACTGTTGATTTACCGGATCCAATTCCACCGGTTAGAGCCACTATTAACATGAGTTAAACCTTACCCAATAAAAAATGGCCTCAGTTTCCTGAGGCCATTTTAAGTTAATTTTTACTCTGCTACAGGGGCGGCAGGGGCGGCGGCATCGGCTGCTTTTGCCTCTGCTTTTTGTTTTTTATGGGCCATGAAACGTGATTGCGCTTCTGCATATTGGCGCTCCCATTCAACACGTTGAGTCTCATATCCTGGCTTCCACTCTTGTGTATCAGAATCAAATCCTTCTGGATAAATGAAGTTACCAGCAGCGTCATATCTTGCTGGCATTCCATATTGAGTTGGATCAAAAGCTTCTACCTCAACTTCTTGACCTTCATTTGCTTGCTTTAGTGAAAGTGAAATACGGCGACGCTCTAAATCGATATCGATGATTTTTACAAATAACTTATCGCCAACTTGAACAACCTGCTCTGGTATTTCAACATGTCGTTCGGCAAGCTCTGAAATATGTACTAGTCCTTCAATACCTTCAAATACCTTTATGAATGCACCAAATGGAACTAACTTAGTAACTTCACCAGGCACTACTTGATTAATCGTGTGTGTTCTTGCAAATGCCTGCCATGGATCCTCTTGAGTGGCTTTTAGAGAAAGTGAAACTCGTTCTCTTTCAAAATCTACCTCTAAAACTTCAACAGTTACTTCATCGCCAACCTCTACTACCTCAGATGGGTGATCGATGTGCTTCCAAGAAAGCTCAGAGACATGGACTAATCCATCTACTCCACCAAGATCAACAAATGCACCGAAGTTCACAATTGATGAAATCACGCCAGAGCGAACTTGACCTTTTTGTAGTTGATTTAGGAATGTAGTTCTAGATGCAGATTGTGCCTGCTCTAGGAATGCACGTCGTGATAAAACTACATTGTTGCGATTCTTATCTAGCTCAATAATTCGGCACTCTACTTCTTGACCGATATAGGGAGTCAGATCTCTTACGCGACGCATCTCAACTAATGATGCAGGCAAGAATCCACGAAGACCAATATCAACAATTAAGCCGCCTTTAACAACTTCAATAACAGTTCCCTTAACAACTTCATCACGCTCTTTCTTTCCTTCAACATCTCCCCATGCTTGCTCGTATTGGGCGCGCTTCTTAGAAAGAATCAAACGACCTTCTTTGTCTTCTTTCTGAAGGACTAATGCTTCAATTCGATCTCCAACTTTTACTAGCTCACTTGGAGCCACATCGTGACGAATAGATAACTCACGGGATGGAATTACACCTTCTGTTTTATAACCAATATCAAGTAATACTTCTTCGCGATCGATTTGAACAACAATTCCTGAGACTAAATCTCCGTCATTAAAATTTTTGATTGTGCCTTCGATAGCGGCTAAAAAATCTT
>Ga0304730_1000548_pt1 | contig 32478 bp, 22 predicted proteins | sample M_130628_MF_Meta_FD_190474 | JGI IMG/M metagenome (GOLD analysis project Ga0304730, IMG submission 190474) | Freshwater microbial communities from Lake Montjoie, Canada to study carbon cycling - M_130628_MF_MetaG (v2) (version 2) | ecosystem: Environmental > Aquatic > Freshwater > Lake | place...
GTAAAGACTGGTAGCAAAAAAAAGAGAAATGTTAATTAGAACGACAGGGATAAAAGTTTCATATAAAGATTGCCCCGACAAAGGTTCATTTAGTAAAACCAGCCAATAGTTAATAGCTATAGCCCAAGCACCACAGACAACAAGTAAATCAAGAGTAAATATAATCCATCTTGGAGAGGCACCTGGAATTTTAATCATTACTTTCTATGTAGCTATATAAAAATCATAAAATGAAAGTAAATCGAGGGTAATAATATAAAGATAATAAAATTAAACTAAAAAACATTTATCTTTAAAAAAAAGTGATCCCGCTGGGATTCGAACCCAGGACCCTATCATTAAAAGTGATATGCTCTACCGGCTGAGCTACAGGATCAATTCCCTATTTTCTAAAGCGACGCAAAGATAGCTGAACATTTGATTAAAAAAAGAAAGAAAGAATGTTTTTTTTTAAAAAATGCTTGTGTTTTCCTTACACTTTGAAAATCAGCGCCTTATTCTTCGTCATCTGTTGGGTCGGCATTTAATTCTCTGGCTAATTCTTCCATCATAGCAAAATCTATAGATTCATCGACTGTTGGAAGGATAGTCAGCACGCTGTCCAGCCTTGATATTTCTATTAATTTCTTCACAGCGGGCTGATCAATCCCTGTAAGAATAAAAGAACCCAGCTCTTTCCAAAGCCTGTCGGCGGTAAGGATGGCGGAAAGTCCCGAAGAATCGACAAATTTTACCGGAGATAGATCGAGGATTAAATTTTTTACTCCCTTTTGAAAAATCAGCACTAATTCCGATTTAAGCGTTGGCGCATTAGAAGAATTTAAATTTTCCTCTTCAATCCTAAAAACGGTGTATTGTTCGTTATTATCTACTGCGTATTTCATAATTTTGAACTGGTTTCTGATGGTTGATGATAATCCCGAAAAATAAACCGGGACACAAAATTAAGGAATTGCGCGAAACATTCTTATATTTATCGCAACAAATACGCTTTAAACTTTGTATTATTTTTTTATTGTATTAATATTAGGCTCAGAAACGGTAAATCTATGAACAATAGAAAGTTTTCACCAAAGGTTAAACAAGTCATAGCTAACAGCCGCGAAGAAGCCATCAGGCTCGGACATGATTATATAGGTACCGAGCACTTGCTTTTAGGCGTGGTTGCTGACAAAGACAGTATTGCCATGAAGGTGTTAGAATCGCTGGAAGTGAATTCCAGTGATTTGCGTAAAGCATTACAGGAAGCGGTCGACCGTTTACCCGTAGGTAATTCCAGTTTGAATATTGGGACACTTCCGCTAAATAAGCAGGCTGAAAAGGTACTTAAGGTAACCTTTTTAGAAGCTAAAATGCTTAAAAATGAGGAAATATGTCCCGAACATCTGGTCTTATCCATTTTGAAACACAATGATAATCCTGCCTCTCGCATACTGCGCGATTTTGAAATCGATTATGAGGTGTTTAAAGCTGAACTGGAATTCGTGAAACAAGATCAGGACTTTACCCCAATGGAACCTTATGCTCAAGCTTCTTCCTCTGATTCAGAAGATTCTTACGATGAAGATGAACCTGGTAAGGGTTTCCAGCAACGTAAATCTAATTCAAAATCAAGGACACCTGTTCTCGATAATTTTGGCCGCGATGTAACTAAGCTGGCTGAGGAAGGGAAATTAGACCCTATTATAGGTCGTGAAAATGAAATTGAACGCGTTTCTCAAATTCTTAGTCGCCGGAAGAAAAATAATCCTATCCTTATCGGGGAACCAGGTGTTGGAAAAACTGCGATTGTGGAAGGGCTTGCTCTTCGTATTATGCAAAGAAAAGTGTCACGTACCTTGTTTAATAAGCGTATCGTCATGCTTGACCTTGCTGCTTTAGTGGCAGGCACCAAATATAGGGGTCAGTTTGAAGAGCGTATGAAGGCTATCATGAATGAACTCGAGAAAACGCGGGATGTCATTCTGTTTATCGATGAGATACACACTATCGTGGGTGCCGGTGGTGCGACAGGTTCGCTCGACGCTTCCAATATTTTCAAACCTGCCCTCGCCAGAGGTGAGTTGCAGTGTATTGGTGCCTCTACTTTAGATGAATATCGTCAGCATATTGAAAAAGATGGTGCCTTAGACAGACGTTTCCAAAAGGTTCTTGTTGAACCGCCTTCTGCTGAGGAAGCCATACATATATTGCATAATATTAAAATCAAGTATGAAGATTTTCATAATGTGACTTACAGCGATGAAGCAATTTCTGCTTGTGTGCGCTTGAGTGACCGTTATGTTACAGATCGTTTTCTTCCCGATAAAGCTATTGATGTTTTAGATGAGGTAGGTGCCAGAGTGCATTTGAAAAATATACACGTACCAAAACATATCGTTGAACTTGAAACCCAAATTGAAGAATTAAAAGATTCTAAAAATCAGGCGGTTAAAAACCAACAGTATGAAAGAGCTGCAGATCTAAGAGATCGGGAATCTAAGTTGGTGCGTCAATTGGAATTTGCTAAAGTCCAATGGGATGAGGAATCAAAAACCCGTCGTTATCCAGTAACTGAGGAGGAAATTGCAGAAGTAGTTTCTATGATGACTGGCATTCCAGTCAATCGCGTTGCTCAAAGTGAAGGTAAGAGATTGGTTGGCATGGAAAAGGACATGCAAAAAGTGATTATTGGTCAGGAAGATGCTATTAAGAAAATATCGAAAGCGATTCTTCGCAACAGGGTTGGACTTAAAGATCCTAAAAAACCAATTGGCACCTTTATTTTTCTTGGTCCAACAGGGGTAGGTAAAACGGAATTGGCAAAAGCACTTGCCAAATATATGTTCGACTCTGACGATGCATTAATTCGCATTGATATGACAGAATATATGGAGAAATTTTCTGTCAGTAGACTCATAGGAGCACCTCCAGGTTACGTTGGTTACGAAGAAGGTGGTCAATTAACAGAAAAAGTTAGGAGAAAACCCTATTCTGTTATACTTCTTGACGAAATAGAAAAAGCGCATCCGGACGTATATAATATACTATTGCAAGTACTTGACGATGGGTTACTTACAGATGGATTAGGCCGGAAGGTTGATTTCAAAAACACCTTAATTATTATGACATCCAATATTGGGGTCAGACAATTAAAAGATTTTGGTCAAGGTTTAGGCTTTAATACCAAGGCAAGGCAAGAGGCTACAGAAGAGAATACCAAATCAGTGATTCAAAATGCATTGAAAAAAACATTCTCTCCAGAGTTTCTAAATCGTATCGACGACGTTATCATATTCAATGCCTTAGGTATGGAAGAGATTTACCGCATCGTAGATATTGCTTTAGCCGATTTATTTAAGCGACTAACTCAATTAAACTTCAAGTTAAGTTTATCGGCAGAGGCTAAGAAATTTGTTGCAGAAAAGGGATTTGACCCTCAGTTTGGTGCCAGACCTTTGCACCGTGCCATACAGAAATACCTGGAAGATCCTTTAGCTGAATTTATATTAAATGAAAATCCAGCGGAGGGAAGCGACTTAATTGCAGTAATGAATGAGGATAATAGTGGCACAGCCATTACTTATTCCAATGAAATAAAATCTGATGTTTCAGAAAATTAATTATTTAATCAATCACTTTTTTAACAAAAAAAAATCATTTGGCCAAGAGAATAGTTCCTTCGAGTTCAAGCACAGACGATAAACCTGGGCTAAGAATAAACGACCAGATACGCGTTCCTGAAGTTCGCTTAGTGGGTGAAAATCTGGAGATCCTCTCCGAAGTCGCGGGGATAGAAGTTAAAGGTGGGGAAGTTTATAATACCCGTCAAGTCAGAGAGTGGGCAACCCAACTTCAATTGGACATGGTAGAAATTTCTCCCAATGCTGCGCCTCCAGTTGTCAGAGTAGTTGATTTCAATAAATTCCTCTATGAAAAAAAGAGGAAGGAAAAAGAAATCAAGTCAAAAGCTGCTAAAACCGTCATTAAGGAAATACGCTTTGGACCTAACACAGACGATCATGACTTTGAGTTTAAGGTTCGACATGCAAAAACCTTTTTAGAGGAAAATGCAAAAGTGAAAGCTTATGTTAACTTCAGGGGCAGAACCATTGTCTTTAAGGATAGAGGTGAACTACTTTTGTTGCGATTTCTGAAGGAATTAGAGGAATATGGAGCTCCTGAAGCCTTACCAAAACTCGAAGGACGGCGTATGATTGTCATGGTTTCCCCTAAACGAAAAAAATAACAGGCATTGTATCGGGAATTGATTGAATTTGTTATCTTTGCCACTTGAAAAAAAACAATTATGCCAAAAATGAAAACCCATTCCAGTGCTAAGAAGAGATTCTCAGTTACCGGATCAGGAAAGATTAAGCGTTTCCAAGCGAATACTTCGCACAGAATGCGCAACAAGAGCAAGCGTGCTAAATTGAATTTACGTGATTCTACGACTGTTGACGGTTCAGAACAGAAACGCGTAATGCGCATGCTTTGCATTAGATAAGAATTATTTTTTAACGAGAATACAGGAAAAAGACTCTTTGAGCTCTGTATTGAACTAAATCAAACATTATGCCTCGTTCCGTAAACGCGGTTGCTTCCAGGAAGCGTCGCAAGAAAATTTTAGATGCTGCCAAAGGTTTCTTTGGAGCCAGAAGAAATGTATATACTGCTGCAAAAAATACCCTGGAAAAGGGTATGGGTTACGCTTACCGTGACCGTCGTGCCAAGAAAAGAGCGTATCGTCGCCTTTGGATTGCCCGTATAAATGCTGCCGTAAGAGCTTTTGGTTTATCTTATTCAAGATTCATCCACTTACTTGATAAAAATGATATTGGACTAAATAGAAAGGTATTGGCCGATTTAGCTTTAAATCACCCTGATACTTTTGCTACTATTGTGAAGTCATTGTCATAATAAAACAAAATTAGGTTCAAAAGGGCATTTTCTTTCGAAAATGCCCTTTTTTAGTTTATGTTTGCAATGGAGAACGAATTGCTTATGTTTTACTCTTCTTTATTACAAGAATTACTTCGAACCAATACGGTTGAGATAAATCTCTTCCTTTATGCAGAGAACAAATATGTTCGACCGCTGCAACAGTTATTGTATCAACTGGGGTATTTGTCCTTAACCGACATCATGGCCTTTGACCAAAGAGCGGGCATTTACGATCAGGCTATGCTAAAAGCTATAAAAAAATTCAATCAAAAGCACAAAATTGCTGGTGACGGCGCAAGGCTTAAGTCTTATAGCCTCTGGAGAATGATACAAACGGCAGAAATTATACCCCATTTAAAAACCTTACAATCTTACACGGGAAATACAGAAGGTTATCTTCAAGCCGAACATTATTTATATGACCCTTTGTTACAATTACTATCCTATCTCGATTTCAAGGAGGATTCTCTCCAGCTAAATATGGAAAAATTTTGTACCTACTATGGACTAATTTTCCAATCAAAATCATTGCATCAGACGCCGAAAGAGTATCTTATTAATACGGCAACTGCCTGTTTAGGGGAACATTTTAATTACAATTCACCCTCTGACTCCCTCCTTGCAAAAACTTCCTTAACTCCTAACCTACTAAAAATACTGGAAACGCCAGATAACAAAGTAAGTATCAATGACGGGCAGATTCAGCTGGTATTAACAAAAAAAGAACCGGGTGTATATTGGAATGGGAATGAAGCTGTAGGTAGCTTTTTAGAACGCTACCCCAATGAGGTAAATCCTGAATTATCTCCAATAAGTTTGAAGGTTATTGAACAGGTAGCACGGAATGAAGGTAAACTTGACGCAATTAATACTTATGACCAGGCATTTTTAAGCATCGGTATATTTCAATGGACATTAGGGACAGGATCAAATGCGGGAGAACTGCCCGCCTTATTGTTTAAACTGAAAACAAAATATCCCCTTAAATTTAATACTTGGTTTGTCCCCTTAGGAATTAATATTGACGCGCAAACCGATAGTACAATAGGATTCATGACCTACCAGGGAGAACGAATAGCCAATGCAGAGCAAAAGGAGATCTTTCGAAGTCCCAGCTGGGCATTTCATTTTTGGAAAGCCCTAATGCAACCTGAATTTCAGGCCATACAGATTGAGCATGCGCATGATCGATTCAAAAATTTTTACTTCAAGCCGGAGCCTAAGGGCCTTCCCTACCCTCTTTATCAGATGATCACATCCTCTTATGGAGTGGCCCTTTTGCTGGATCAGCATATCAACAGGCCTGGCTGGCTAAATCCATGTATTGGTCTGGCTTTGGCAGAAAACATGAATTACTCCTCACCTGACCATTGGGGAACGGAGGAAGAGTCAAAGATTATTGAATCCTATCTAAAAATAAGAGCCACCTATTCTGATGGTCGTTATGCCCCTATGACCGCTGCTAACAACAGAGCCACCCAAATTGGACTCGCAGTTCAGAATGGCAGCTTATCCAAAGAGCGAGGTAGTTTTGAGTATCTGGTACAAAAACAGTGGGATGGATTTGGCATGAAGGGCAATTCCAAAAGCGTCAGTATTCCTCCCAATTATAATCCAGCTGATTATCCAGATATATGGTAGAGGTAACCCAAGCTGTTGCTGTTACGCAATTGCGGTCTATTTAGGCACCAGTAAATAATTAAACATAAAGGTGGCGAAAGTTTGCCTCATCCTAGAAATAAAAACCATTATTTCCCCGTAAAATTTGGTTTTCTTTTTTCAATAAATGCTTGCGCACCTTCTATAAAATCAGCCGTCAAGGTTGTTTTTCCAAACTGAATAACCTCCTCTTTAAATCCATCTCCAGGATTATTAAAGTAGGCATTCACAGAAGCAATGACTGCACCTACGGCAACGGGAGCCTTTTCAGCAATACGCAACAAAAGCGCTTCTGCCTCTTTTAAAAGATCATTTGCTGCTACCACTTTATTTAACAGTCCCCATTTCAGGGCTTCCTCTGCAGAAAACATATCGCCCGTAAGCATGAGTTCCATCGCTTTTGTTTTACCTATATATTGAATAAGACGTTGAGTGCCACCATAACCTGGAATGATACCCAGATTAATTTCTGGTTGACCAAAACGAGCCGTATCGGAAGCTATTCTGAGGTGGCAGGCCATAGCCAGCTCACAACCTCCTCCAAGAGCAAAACCATTGATAGCAGCAAGTACAGGCACGGGAAAGTTTTCAATAAGGCTAAAAACGTTATGTCCCTTTTGCGTCAATTCGGCCCCTTTCCCTTTTTCGATATTCAAAAATTCTTTAATATCGGCACCTGCTACAAATGCTTTTTCTCCAGAACCCGTTAATATTATTCCTTTTAAAACGCTCTGTCTAGGCAAAAAAGTAGTAAATAAATGGGAAAGTTCCAACATGACTTGACCATTTAAGGCATTGAGTGCCTTTTCCCTATTGAATGTAATTTGAAAAATTCCCTTTGATTCTGATACCAGTAGATTTTGATATTCCATTTTTCAAGTAAAAATAGTGTATTTTTAGAAAAAAAATAGCGCTTGTTATAACATGTTGAATTTTCATAAGGAGTCGGAATTATTGCAAAACGTTTCAACGGGAAGCAGCAAAGCATTCCGTAGTTTGTATTTCCAATGGGAACCTACCCTTTCTTCTTTTATATTTCAAATAACAAAATCGAAAGAATTAACTTCAGAAATAGTACAGGACGTATTTTTAAAAATATGGATGACCAGAGAATCCCTGCAGGAAGTAAAAAATTTTAAGGCTTATCTGTATGTAGTCAGTAAAAATCAAGCTATAAATGCTTTAAAAAAATCGATAGTAGAATTAGAAAAATTTAAAATATTTGCCGACAATCCACATTTATACGAGGAGGAAGTAGATGAGAAAAAGGAATATCAATATTCCCTGATTGATGAAGCCATCGATCAATTACCCGCCCGACAAAAGGAAGTATTTCTATTGCATCGATATGAAAGAATGACTTACCAGGAAATTGCAGACCGATTAGGCATTGGGAAAGAATCGGTAAAATCCCATTTAAGTATTGGCATAAAGGCTGTAAAATCCAATTTACAATCTAAAATATCGCTCATTCTACTTTTTATTGATATTATTTCAAAAAGAATAGATTAGCACTCCCCCTTTTTGAGCAGCCATTTTGTCTTAAAGGTATAAACTAAAAAGATGAAAGAAGCACAGCCGCACAACAATCTTTGGGAAGCTTTTTTGAAAGGTCAGCCTAATGAGGAACAGATCAAGGCTTTGAAAAATTTATCGGAGGAGGAATTAGACATTCTTTTAAAAAATCAATGGGATAAAACAGCCTTATCTACCTCCATATTCACTAAGGCTGAACGGAATCAAATGTTGGAGAACATTATTGGAAATAAAGAAACTGAAAAAAACCGCAGGAAATCTTTTTTATATTACGCAGCAGCATCGGCAGCTCTCCTTTTATTTACCTATATTATATGGTATAACTTGCCCAATAGGTCAGAAGAAATGGTGGTCAACCAACCTATTTTAATTGCCCCAGGAGGAAACAAAGCTACTTTGACATTGTCAGATGGGCAGATCATTTCATTAGATGAATTACCCAATGGCGTACTTTCCACGGAAGGAAAATCAAAAATAATCAAAACAGAGGAAGGTAAAATAATTTATCAAACACCTAATTTAAGTGAAGAATTATTGTTAAACACGATACAAACGCCCAGGGGAGGACAATATCAACTTGTTTTATCCGATGGAACGCAAATATGGCTCAATGCAGCTTCTTCCTTAACCTATCCAAACACTTTTGGAACTAAAAGACCAAGAAAAGTAATCCTTCGGGGTGAGGCATATTTTCAGGTTTCAAAAAACCAAAAACAACCCTTTCTTGTCCAGTATGCAAACGGCTTAGAGACCCAGGTAATTGGCACTGCCTTTAATATCAATGCTTATGAGGACGAAAAATCGGTATTCACCACCTTGTCAGAAGGGCGTATACAGATAAAAATGCCTGACAGACAGCTATTGAACCTTCAGCCAGGCGAGCAACTAGCCTACACAAATGGTTTGTCCAGGATTATTATGGTAGATATGGAAGAAATTACAGCCTGGAAAACAGGCTGGTTTATCTTCAACAGACTCGAATTAGATGCTATTTTAAAACAATTAAGTCGCTGGTATACCATTGATTTTGTGCTAACAGATGGTATTGGACAAAAACAATTTTCGGGTATTGTAAGCAGATCAAACAATCTTTCGGAAGTATTAAAAATAATGGAAGGAACCGGCGTAAAATTTACGTTAAAGGGTTCTAAGATTGAAGTATCACGTTAAATAAACACCAACAACATAACGCTATATTATTTTACTAAAAGGACAAAGATGATGTTATTATCAACGATTCATTCTTGCTTTAAAAAGTGGGAATCATTTTCAAGAATATCAAAAACGGGAAAAGTTTTAGGTATTTCTCTTTTTATTACCTGCCTAAATCTGAATGCCTACAGCAGTGCTCAGATAGTAACGCTTGATAGCAAGGAAGTTACTTTACAGAAAGTATTCAAGGAAATTTATCGCCAGACCGGTTATCAATTTTTTTATGAAGATGCTTTATTGGATAAAGCAGGAAAGGTTAATCTTTCCGTAAAAGATAAAACGATAGAGGAAACGCTCTCCCTGGTATTTAATAATTTACCCCTTTCCTATTCCATTAAAAACAAGACCATTGTTGTTTCGCCCATAAAAAAGGCCGTTTCTTATGAGAAAAAGGATGAAAATAAGGAACCAATCCTGGCTAATCCTATTAAGGGTAAAATCACCAATGCTGCCGGTGAGTCCATGGTTGGGGTAAATGTGTTGACTTCTTCGTCTCAAAAAGGAGCTATTTCTGATATCAACGGAAATTATTCTCTGGAAGTAGAAGCGGAGGATAAAGTGCTCATTTTTTCTTATATTGGTTATGTTACCCGTTCAGTAAACATTGATGGTCAAACAAATATGGATATTATCCTTTTGGAAGAGCCTTTTGTTTTACAAGAAGTAAGTATTGTGGCGACAGGCTATCAGCGACTTTCCAAGGAGCGAAGTGCAGGTTCATTTTCCATGATAAAAAATGATGATTTCAATGTGAAATCAAATAGCATGAGTGTTATTGACCGATTGGAGGGTTTGGTCCCTGGACTTTCCGTAAATTATGGTCGCAACAGTGAAAAGTTTTTAATCCGCGGTCTTACCTCTGTGAATGCCAGTAAATCGCCTTTAATTGTGGTTGATGGAGTACCCATTTTTGATGGTTCGACGATGACCTCTTTAGTAAATCCAGACGACATAGAATCTGTTACTTTGTTAAGGGATGCTACGGCGGCTTCCATTTGGGGAGCAGCTGCGGCAAATGGAGTTATTGTTATTACAACCAAAAAAGGAAAAACATCGGCAGCTCCTCAAAAAATACAGGTAAATTATAATGGTTTTGTTTCCTACAGGGGTGTTCCAGACTTAGACTATTATAACCTAATGAATAGTAATCAATTGGTTCAAGCAGGTAGGGATATATTTGACGCAACCGCCTTTCCATGGTCGGTAGTAACAACGGCGGCTTCTAATAACTCCACACCTACGGTCATGCCGCACGAACAGGTTTTATATGATTTATCGAGAAAAATCATTGGGGCTGATGTTGCACAACAGCGTTTTGACTCCTTGGGAGGATTAAATAACAGGGATCAACTCCGTTCTTTTCTTCAGCAACCATCGAAGTTATCCAACCATAGTATCAATTTCAATGGAGGATCCACTTTTCATAGTTTTTATGGTTCATTGGCTTATACCCGCGATGAAAATTTCAATAAAAACAATCTGGATCGATATCAATTAAATCTTCGTCAGGATTTTATTTTTTCTGATGCTATAAGATTAGATATTACAACTAACATAGCTTACGAAAAAAATGACCGTTTCCTTTTGACCGATTTTCCAGGTACCGTCAATACATTGCTACCCTACGCCATGTTATCAGACAATGGGGAAAATCCTTTGTCAATGGCTTACTTAACCAGACACCAGCCATTTAGAAGTATTTCTGAAAATCAGAGTCGCATCAATTTAGACTATGTTCCATTATTGGAACCAGGCTATACAAAAAACGGAAGTTCAACACTTTCTACCCGTTTGAATGGAGGTTTAACTGTCAAAATATTAAAGGGATTAACTTATGAGGGACGGGCACAATACCAGCGTTCAACCCTTGATTCTTACGATTATTACGATCAAAATTCTTATCGGGTAAGAAATGAGCGGGTATTTTTTACCCAGGCGCCTACCACAGCGACGAGTAATCCCACCTATTTTCTACCTGTAACTGGCGGTCATTATTTAACAAATAACAATACGCAATATGCCTGGACGGCAAGAAATCAGTTACTTTATGAAAATAGCAAAAATGCAGATCATCAGATAACCTTATTAGCAGGTACAGAATTAAGAGCTGATTACTCTAGCAGAATAGGAACCTTTAAAAGAGGGTTTGATTTCCAGACACTAACCTATTCTTATATTGATGAGCAATTTCTAGGCAGTACCGGGGTGACTAACCCCGTCAACTTTTTACCTTCCAGAACGATTAATATTCTGAATGTCAATCAGCACAGTTATAGTGAAGTCGAAAGGAGATTTTTCTCCCTTTACGGAAACTCTGCTTACACCTATAAAGGAAAATACACCTTAAATGCCAGCATTCGTATGGACCAGTCCAATCTATTTGGATCTGATCCGGCAGCACAATATAAGCCTGTATGGAGTGTCGGAGGTGCCTGGAATATTTCTAAAGAAAGCTTTTTCTCGACATCCACCTTTGACTTGTTGAAATTAAGAGCCACTTACGGATTATCGGGCAACGCACCTGTTCCTGGTCAAGGTGGACCCTTTGACATCATTGGCGCCAGAAATAGTGCCATTTTTGCAGGATTAGGAACGGGATACGTCGTTTTCACGCCAGCCAATGACTTATTAACGTGGGAAAGAACAAAAACCATCAATATGGGTATTGATTTCAGTTTATGGAATCAAAGACTTTCCGGATATGTAGACGTTTATGACAAACTTACAACCGATTTATTGGGATTTGTACCCATAGATCCTACCACAGGATTTTCTTATGCTTATGACAATTTAGGCAGTTTGAAAAACAGAGGGATTGAAGTTCAATTAAATAGCATTAATATCAAAGGGAAAGACTTTAGCTGGAGAACCATATTTACCTTATCTATGAATAGAAACGAAATACTATCTCTAAAAAGATCTTCGGCATTAACTTTTTCAAATAAAATTTCAGGTGTTCAAATCGAAGGTTATTCAGCTTACCCGTTATTTGGATATAACTATATCGGATTAGACAATGCTGGAAATCCATTGGCTTTAAGTGCAACGAATGACACCTTAAAATTGGCCAATCAGATAAAAATAGATGACCCTACTTATTCAGGCACCACCCAACCTTTGTGGTATGGTGGTTTAACCAATCAGATAAGCTATAAAAATTTCAGTTTATCCTTTCTTGTTATCTTTAACCTAGGCCATCAGATGCGTTTAGATGTAAACCGCTTTTACACAGGAAGATTGTTAACAAACCAACCCACCTACTTCGAGAACAGATGGAAAAAAGAAGGAGATGAACTAACCACTGATATTCCAAAATACATAGCGAATACTTCCACCTCCTCTACGCAACGAAACACCAATTTTTACACCCAGGGATTGTCAAATATTACTTCGGCCTCTTATGCCAAATTAAGAGATTTAACGATTAATTATCAATTTGGAAAAAACATTGCCAATAAATTATCGATGAAGGAATTAAGTATTTACGGACAGGTAAACAACATCTTATTATGGACAAAAAACCAAAATAAGATTGATCCGGAATACTATGATTATCAGTTAGGAGTGCGCCTGGACAGAATGCCTGCCTTTTACACTTTTGGTCTCAGAGCATCATTTAAATAATTTTAAAAAAAGAGAAAATGAAAAAATCAACGATAAAAAGTTTTGCTTTCGTCTTGTACTTTGTCATCAGTATTTCAAGTTGCGATACTTTTTTAGACGTGACCCCTAAGGGATTAGATGTTTTAAAAACGACAGAACAATATAATGGTATCTTCAACAATGCCAATTTATTCAGTTATTTAAATGTACGCAATCAACCAGGTGGAATTTCCAGTTTATTAGGATCCGCTGAGATGCCATTATTCATGGGGGACGATATCTTTTCCTCTGCCGGCTTTTTAAATGCCATACCTACCATTGCATGGCAAAATGGATTTAAATGGAGCGCTGATCCTTATTTGCCTACTGATGAATCGAATGAATGGGGCGCCTTCTATAATCAGCTCTATAATTATAATATCGTGGTAAGCGGTGTCATGGCCTCAGAGGCAGGTACATTAGAAAGGAAAAAAGAATTGTTAGCCGAGGCGAGAGCATGCCGTGCTTTCAATCATTTTCTAGTAGCTAATTTATTTGGTCAGCCTTACGATGAAAACACAGCGGCAACCGATTTATCCGTTCCCATTGTTGTGAATGCCGATGTAAATGCAAGCGATTTTAAAAGAGCATCGGTCAAAGAAATGTACGATTTTATCATTAAGGAACTCACGGAAGCCATTCCCGACCTTCAGGCCAAGGTTTATAGCCGGGTTAGAATGTCGAGACCAGCCGCTCAATATATGTTGGGAATGGTTTATTTTCAAATGAGAAATTATCCCACTGCATTAAAGTCTTTAAATGAATGTAGAGCTGGTTTAAGTGGCGGCGCCATCCCCGTTCAATTGTATAATTACAATACCACTATGACCAGTGCTGCCCCAACAGGCTGGTTTACGGCAAGTCAACCTTGGCGTGGTGCTTCTGGATATCCATTATTGTATAATAGCGATGAAAATATATTTCTGCGTCAGTTAAGTGTTTCCAGTACAGTAAACCGGAATTGTTTGTTTTTGAAACCAAATATCCTAGCTCTATTCGCTACTACAGATCACAGGCGCAAGTTATTTTTCGATAAAAATGCTGCCAATGGGACTATTGCACTACCTGGATTTATGAGAAATTCACCTACCAGCGTAAATTTAGGACCTAATTTACCCAATCTAATGCTCATGACAGCAGAATGTAAGGCAAGGGGTAATGATTTGACAGGTGCCAAGACTGATTTAGAGGAATTAAGAAAAAACAGAATGCCAGTGGCAAATGCAACCGTAACCGTAACAACGCAGGATGATTTGATTCGATTTATTTTAGATGAACGTCACAGAGAATATGCCAGTACAGGTATGCGTTGGTTTGATATGCGCCGTTTAGTTAAGGATGCTAAATTTAACAATCTGGACAGAACTAAAAAGTTTGATTCAGAAACTTTCACCTTAACAGATAGCAGGTTGACCTTAAAAATTCCACCACAAATCCTTCAGTATAATCCAAATATGGTTGATAATCCTTAATTTGTAGAAGAAACAAATTTCATCATTTAATAATCAAGAAATGAACAAACTCTTTGGCATTATTTTTTGTGTTTTACCTTTTTTACTTAACTCCCAAGCTCAATTTAAGGTAGAGTTAAACCTAGTTGGCCTTAAAAATAACAAGGTAAGAGTTAGCCATATTGTGAACGGGAAATCAAAAGTAGATACTCTTACACCAAAAAAAGATGATTATATTTTGTGGGAAGGAAAAACAGTTGATCCCCAATTGGTGCGTATGGAGGTCTTGGATACTAGCCTGTATTTGAGGATAGGCAAAGCGATTGCTCTTCCTCCTGCTTTGATGTTCATGTTGACAAATGGTAGTTTTGTTATAAATGGTAATGCAAAGGAAATATGGACTTCCGCGATAGTAACCAATGATGAAGAAAGCTTGATTTATGAAAAATTCAGGGCTGAAGACTTACCTATAACCTTAGGAGTATGGGAAATTCAAAAGGAGCAAAATACTAAAGCCAACGCAAAGGACACATTGGGTACTGCAGCGTTGAAGGATAGTTCAACAGCGTTGAGAAGAAAAAATCAACAATTAAGAGTGCAATATATTGACAAATATCCAGCCGCATTTTCCAGTATTTTAATGCTTCAAGGTTTGTTCCTTGTATTACCCGTTGACGTTTTGGATAAAAAGTTCAACGCTTTGGACGAAAAATATAAATCGTCGCAAACAGCTAAAGATCTCGGTATTAAAATACAGAATAATAAAAATACCGCTATAGGTCAGCCTGCCGTTACCTTTATACAAAACAGCTTTGACGGAACTAAAGTGGACCTTGCTGCAATGAAAGGCAAAGTGGTATTACTTGATTTTTGGGGCAGCTGGTGTGTTCCTTGCCGACAAAGTCATCCAAAATTAAAAGAGGCTTATGAAAAGTATAAATCTTTAGGTTTTGAGATTGTTGGCGTTTCAAATGAAGCGGTGAGCAAAGGAAAAAGCAAGGAGCAACAGGATGCAGCGTGGAGAAAGGCTATAGCAGAAGATGGTATTCTATGGCCCAACGTACTTTATGATGCTGATCTGAACGACATCGTAAAATCGTATGATATCATGGGATACCCAACCAAATATTTAATTGATCAGAAGGGAAATATCGTTTCCAAAATACTTGGAAACTCCCCAAACAATCATGACATTTTAATAAAAAAGCTAGATGAATTGTTGCTTAACAAGTAAGCCAAATAGTTCAAGAAACTTGGAGTAAAATTTTTAGAGACCCGCTTTGGGTCTCTTTTTTTTACCCCAGATTAAATTAAAAAAAAATTAAAAGGTGCATGAAAATTAATAGAGATCTGGTTCTTTCCAGATGACATCATTCGATTTATTGATATAGACCCAGTTGGCATTTTTTTCAGCCCATGCCAGACCATTTCGAAATGGCATAACCTGGTCAAATTTAGGCGGCACGCACCATTCTCCAGCGGGATTTATAAAACCCCATTGTTTATTTTGTCTTACCTGAGCGAGACCTTCAGAAAAAAGGCCTGCATCTTCAAAAATAAAAGGGATGACCAATTCGTCCTTTTTATTTATATAACCATATTTACCATGCAATTGGACAGGAGCAAGGCCCTCACTAAAATCGCCCGCAGATTCATACCGAGGCAGTACGGAGATATTACCATCCATACTAACAAATCCAAATTTATTATCTACTTTAAAGATCGCCATATCATCAAAAAACTCCCCATTGGTAGATCCTGAGAAGTAGGGAAACTGTGGAGGGAGCAGTAAATTACCGTTTAAATCAATGAGTCCCCAAAGATTTTCATGAAGGACAACAGCCACATTTTTTTGAAAAGGGAAGCATTTTTCAAAAGGGGTATTTAGAATAAAAAGGCCATTTTTATCTACAAATCCACTTTTACCAAACCATTGAACAGGAGCAAGTTCCCCTTTGAAATCTCCTGCCCAATTGAATCTTGGAGAGATAACCACTTTTCCCTCTTTATTTATATATCCAAATTGATTATTAATGGCAAAAGCTGCCAAGCCAGTACTAAAATCGAGAGCATCATCATATTTTACCTCAATGATTTCATCCCCTTTACCATTGATATAGCCCCATTTTTTTATAAGGCGTACTCTGGCAACATCCTCTTCAAAATAACCAATAAATTTATATAACTGTTTTAGGAGCAATCTACCCAACAGATCGACATGAACGTAGTGATCATTGAATTTTACTTTTGCATACTGATTATAAAAATCTTCCGCTTCTACATACTGAGGCTCAATGACTACATTTCCATGTTCATCCATAAAGCCAAAACGACCTTTGTCCCGAATTTTAAATCGTAGTTCCTCCATGTGGTTAATATCCGCATTTGACCATAAAGATATAATTATTTTGCTAATTACTTTCTTTAGAAAAAGACAGAATTCTATCTATATTAGCCAATTAAACAAGAAAGCTACTCATGAGGTTACGCGAATCCTTTCCAGCGGCGGGTTCTGAATACCTTGGAGGTGAATCAGATGGGTATGAATATCGTACTGCATTTTCAGGTTCTTCCCTAAGGTCCAGCTACGATATGGTCAAATCATTCCTTGCAGAGGAGGGCTATGAGGATGTTCCCATACCCGCCAATGTGGAGGAACTTGCCTATTTCAGGCTATCCACACGCAACAAACAAATTTTATTATTTGATGATAACGGATATTGTCATAATCCAATAAAAATATTATTCCCTTTGGACCGGAGAAAAAGAAGAATAATTCTTTTGCATATTTATAATGAAAAAGACCCCCAACATTTATTGAAATTCCACAGAAAGCTGACTAAAAAATAGGTTAACTAAACCATTGTTTTACCTCTTCAGGGCTAACCCCTTTCAAGTCCAGTTTTTTCTTTTTTCTTAAACCATTCAATTCATTGGCCACTTTTCCAATACCGCCTTCTAAAACTTTTTCTTTATTTACATAACCCAATGAGAACAAATGAGTTACCCATTCCTGAGGAACATTTGCATCGGGGAAAGAAAGGTCTAAGGTAACAGAAGCCTCTATTTTTTCTGGTTTCATTTGAGGGAAAAATAATACTTCCTGAATGGCGGGATTATTGGTTAACAGCATGGTTAGGCGATCTATACCGATACCCAGTCCGGAGGTAGGCGGCATGCCATATTCCAGCGCCCGCAGAAAATCTTCATCTAAAGCCATGGCTTCTTCATCACCTCTTGCTGCCAGTTTTAACTGATCTTCAAATCGTTCTCTTTGGTCTATCGGGTCATTTAATTCGGAATAAGCATTGGCAATTTCCTTCCCATTAACGAACAATTCAAATCGCTCAACTAATCCGTCTTTTGACCTGTGTTTTTTAGCTAAAGGGGTCATTTCAATAGGATAATCGGTAATATAGGTAGGCTGAATGAGATTTTTCTCCACTTTAGCACCGAAAATCTCATCGATTAATTTCCCTTTCCCCATCGTATCATCGACGTCAATGTCCAGAGATTTACAGACCTCCCGCAGACCCGCTTCATCTAATTCAGAGACATCAATACCTGTATATTCGAGGATAGAATCGAACATGGTAAGACGTCTGTAAGGACCGGCAAATTCAATTTCATAGGAACCTACGGGTACTTTTGTATTACCATCATTGACGGTATGGGTAATAAATGAGAGGCATTGTTCGACCATTTCCATCATCCAGATGTAGTCCTTATATGCAACATAAATTTCCATGGAGGTAAATTCAGGATTATGGGTCCTGTCCATGCCTTCATTACGAAACATTTTTCCAATTTCATATACCCCATCGAATCCCCCGACAATCAATCGTTTTAGATACAATTCATTGGCGATACGCAGATAAAGGGGCATATCGAGCGTATTGTGGTGTGATTTAAAAGGTTTGGCGGCGGCACCCCCATGCATAGGTTGTAAAACGGGTGTTTCCACTTCCAGCCATCCTTTAGCGTCAAAGAATTGCCTCATAGCAGTAATAATCTTACTTCTTTTACGAAAAGTATCTCTCACGGACGGATTAACAATAAGATCCACATAACGTTGACGGTATCTCAATTCGGGGTCTGTAAATGCATCATAGGTATGTTCTTCACCTGTGACCTCATCGATTTTCGTTTTAACAACAGGCAACGGTTTTAGTGATTTGCTTAGCAAGGTAAGTTCCTGAACATGCACGGTTGTTTCCCCCGTTTGGGTGGTAAATACATATCCCGATGCACCGATAAAATCGCCGATATCCAATATTTTTTTGAATAGAACATTGTAAAGTGCTTTATCTTCCCCCGGACAAATTTCGTCCCGTGCAATATATAGTTGAATTCTACCCGAGCTGTCCTGAAGCTCTGCAAATGAGGCTTTTCCCATAATGCGTTTCATCATAATTCGGCCTGCGAGGACAACCTTTTTATAATTATCCGGTTGGACAGAAAATCCATTTAGAACTTCTGTTGCTAAATGGCTAACAGGAAAAGCCTCCGCGGGATAAGGGTTTAGGCCTAGTGTGCGCGCTTCTTCCAAGTTTTCTCTCCGTGCTAATTCCTGGTCACTCAATTGCATGTTGCTATTTTTTTTATAAGAATAGCCGCAAAAATAAGGATATTTACCGACAAAAAGGAAGCAGATGTTACAAATTGCATTTTCACCTATATATGAATATCCTTTACCACAGGGACACCGATTTCCTATGGACAAGTATGCCCTGCTTCCCCAACAGTTGCTTTATGAGGGAACAGTGAGCGAACAGCAATTTTTTCTTCCAACTCCTGTTTCTGAAGAAATTTTATTGTTAACCCATACCCCTCAGTTTTGGGAACATTTGAAACAGCAAACCTTACCGGAAAAGGAAATTCGTGCCATTGGATTTCCCATGACCCCATTATTGGTAGAAAGAGGTCGATGTATAGCCGCCGGAACGCTGCAATGTGTCGATTATGCTTTAAAATATGGTATTTCCATGAATGCTGCAGGAGGAACGCATCATTCCTTTAGCGACAGAGGAGAGGGATTTTGTGTATTCAACGATATCGCCATCGCCGTAAACCAATTGCTTCATAGCAAGAGATTTAGTAGTATATTAATTGTCGATTTAGATGTTCATCAGGGAAATGGAACGGCCAGTATTTTCAAAGGTAGTGAACAGGTCTTCACCTTTTCCATGCACGGTTCGAAAAATTACCCCTTTAGAAAAGAAGCATCTCATTTAGATATAGGTTTACCTGATGGGACGTCTGACGATTATTATTTAGACATTCTACATCATATTTTACCCAGATTAATAGAACAAAGACAACCAGAAATTATCTTTTACCAGGCAGGCGTTGATATTTTAGAAACAGACAGACTAGGTCGGTTATCCGTAAGCAGAAAAGGATGCAGGCTACGAGATAAATTTGTCATGGAACAATGCAAGAAAAACAATATACCCCTTGTTGTTACGATGGGTGGAGGATATTCTCCACAAATAGCACATATCATTGAAGCACATGCTAATACTTTTCGAACGGCTACGGAAGTCTATTTTTAGGTCTGCCCCCTTTTGAATTATAAATAGCCTATATTTAGAGACTAATTTAAAATAATGATGGAACCGAGAGAAAAGTATGTTAATATATTTACCGACTTTGGCTTTAAGAAATTATTTGGAGAAAAGCCCAGCAAGCCTTTACTCCTCGATTTTCTAAATGAATTACTCATAGAACAGGAAGGTCCAATAAAAAATATAACCTATTTGAATACAGAACATCTTGGATCAAGTGCCATTGACCGGAGAGCCATATTTGATATATATTGTGAAAATGAACGAGGGGAAAAATTTATTGTAGAATTACAAAAAGCCAAACAGACCTATTTTAAAGACAGAACCCTGTTTTATGCCACTTTTCCCATACAGGAACAAGCGAAGCAAAACGATTGGGACTTCAAATTGAAAGCCGTTTATACCGTAGCTATTCTTGATTTTGTGTTTGAAGAAGATAAGGCAGATATTCATAAATACCGATACGATGTAAAGCTAACAGACATAGAAACCTGCAAAGTATTTTACGATAAACTCACCTTTATTTATCTGGAATTGCCCAAATTCAATAAAAAAATAGATGAATTATCTACAAATTTTGAAAAATGGTTATTCGTTTTAAAAAATTTGCACAAACTGGATAAAATACCAGCTCAATTAAAAGAAGAAAGATTTGAAAAATTATTTTCCATAGCCGAGGTAGCCCGTTTTACCAGAGAAGAACTTAAATCTTATGAGGACAGTAAAAAATTCTATCGCGATATAAAAAACTCGATGGATACCGCCTTTGAGGAAGGAAAAGTAGAAGGAAAAGTAGAGGGAAAAGAGGAAGGAAAGGAGGAAGGACTAAAGCAAGGGGAAATAAAAGGTTTGAAAAAGGGAAGAATCGAAGGAATGAAAGAGGGAAGAATCGAAGGTAAAAAAGCCATGATCATAGAAATCATACGAAAAGGTGTAAGTAATCATATGTCCGTAGAAACCCTTACCCAGCTAACTGGACTAACTGAAAAAGAGGTACTCAACATCATTTCTACCATATAAAATGTTGTCAAGTTCTTCGGTGATGAAAGAAGTGAAGAACTTCGATTTGGCGAAGTCAGGGGAAGTCTATTTTTAGATCTGCCCCCTTTTGAGTTCTAAATAGCCTATATTTATAAAATAGTGTAGAAATAAATGATGGAACCGAGAGAAAAGTATGAGGACAGTAAAAAAAATTATAGGGATATAAAAAACTGCATGGATACCGCCTTTAATGAAGGAAAAGAAGCGGAAAAGGAGGAAGGACTAAAGCAAGGGGAAATAAAAGGTTTGAAAAAGGGAAGAATTGAAGGTAAAAAAGCAATGATCATAGAAATCATACGAAAGGGTGTAAGTAATAATATATCCTTAGAAACCTTTACCCAGCTAACTGGACTAACTGAAAAAGAGGTACTCAACATCATTTCTACCATAGGAAATGATGCCAAGTGACACACGACATTTTAAAAGTATAAAATACAGTAATGCAAACCAAATATTCCGTTTAAGGTCTTATATTAATCAGCCAGTAATTCCATTCGTCCAAAATCAATGGGAATATTTCCAATGGCATTTAGACGATCTAGAAAGTTTTTTAGTTTAAAGACCTTCCCCTCAGCCTCTAGTTTATGAGCATAGTCCGCCATAGCTTGTTCCACCAAATATTTTCCAGTAATATAGCTGGTTCCATAACCTGGTTGGCGCAGATATAGTTGTTGTTCAAAAATGCGTAATTCCTTCTCCGTTTTCATCCAGCCACGGGGTGTATATTCAGAGTGAATACCTCCAGCTTCCTCCATAGAAAGCATGTTAGCGTGAGCATACAGAGAACCAAGACCTCGGGCAGCCCTTTGAGCCAGCATAATATAAACAATTTCTCTAACTCTTGGCTGGTCATCATACAGACCTGCCTGCATGTACATTTCCTCCACCGCGGTAGCGATACCTTCATTTCTCGAATCAAAAATATTGTATAACAATGGCTCTCTCCTAATGATATTCGCATGAGGCTCGATATCCATTTGAGCTAATTCGAACCAATGATAAAAATGAGAATATAAGGGTCTTTGATCCAGGTGAGCGGTAATCCAGAAGAAATTTCTTGTATTTTCAGGAACAAATTTACCCAGATGCTCTCTGAGTGCGGGATCAAAATAATCTTTAACGGAAACAATATCAGCCTCTTTCAAAAAGTCTATTAAATTCTTAGCAGCGGCATTTGCCCTTTCATTATATTCTTCGGGCGAAGAAGCAGGCATCAGAGGGGGTAATTTCCTGTTTCTGTGCTCCTCCAGTTTTAATGAGCTCCAAGCACGGGCAAGTTCTCTTTTGAGTAGCATTACCTCATCGTCCCAGGTTAGGGGAACACCGTGTACATTTTTCAAATACCATGAATAATTTTCCTTGCCAATACCGGATGGACCCGTTTTCTTTTCAGCCTCTTGAGTGAGCCATTTTTCAAGACTTAAAGTTGCCAGAGAAGCCTCATTGATCACTTTCACCAATTCCTTTTCGTCAGCAACACCGGGCAGGTTGAGGATATTTATCAAATCATCTGCCTGACCTTTTATATCTCTGATACCAGCAATCCATAAATCACGGGCATTTCCTGTAAGGTTTACGGTAGCTTGTTCGCAAAATGGTTTAATTCTGTTTAAGCTGGTTATCAAATTCTTTTTATTGTTCTCAGAAAGAGGAAAGGAATATTTCCATAGCTCCGTGGTATAATGTGGAGTAGGTCCCTCATGAGCGGGAACATCACTTCTTTCTGTCCAAAGCAATTTATAAAAGGAGGGATCTCTTTCCCAGGGTTTTAGGATGCGATAATTAAAATCGAACCCATTCATTTCAGCCTGAACAATTTGCCAGTCTATTTTTTGCTTCACCTGCCAACCGGCGGTATCAATAAGATTTAATGTATTCTGCAGGGAATGAAACTTAGATAATCGCTTTCTAAAAGTAGATGTAGAATAATCTGGGGCATCATTATTGAGCGGTGGCACTTCAAACTGCCTCCATTCCTTAAAAAGGGATTGAAGAGAGGTATAATCATGTTGAGGTAATTCAGGTTTACAACCGAAAGTAAGAAGTAAAAAAAGAGGAAGAAATAGTCTCATATTTTAAATAAATTAGGTTGGATATAAATATAAGATAAAATATCCTCAATTTAAATTCCATTTTATTCCCATACGAGCCCACCAACCGTAATTTTCAATTAGCCGGGGTATTTTTTTAGTGCTTCCCAAATAAAAGGTAAGGGGAGCATTTGTAAGATTTGCTGCATCAAAGAATAATCGCATTGATTTTCCAACAGAAATATTGCCAGTGAAATCAAGCCTTAATTGTTGTCCATAATATTCATCGAGTTCTTTATCGGCACCTAATCGAAAAAGGAAAGCACTTTGGAAAAAACTAGACACTCTTACATAGAATTTAGCATTTTCATAGAAAAGTGACAGATTGCCAGCATGAGGAGCTTGACCAGGTAAAGGAATAAATTCCGTTTCTGAAATATTTGCAAATCCTGAAAAATCATCCTTTCCAAATTCAACGACTGCCTCAGTATAATTTGCAGGCAATCGCTTAAAAATATTTGCTTTTGAACGAGTAAGTGTATAATTGGTATAAATACCAAAATCTTTTAAAAACCCAGTTAAAAACCAAAATTTTCTTTGATACATAAGTTCAATTCCGCCTAAATGTGCCTTATTACCATTTATAGCTTTATTAATTTCAACAAGAGCGAAATCAGCAGGGTCTCCTTCATGAGCGAAACGTTTATAAAAAAATACAAAATTTGAAATATGCTTATAAAAAAGCCCAACCGAAAAGAAGCCATCAGAAAAATATCGCTCTCCAATTAAATCCAAATTTCTGGAAAAGGGATATTTTAAATCCGGATTTCCATATTTAACCTCTGTTCTATCTTGCTCTCTATATGGAAGGACATCTTCAAAATTGGGCCGAGCATAACTATGAGTTAAAGCCGCTTTTAAATTTGTATTATTTGGCAATCGATAATTTACTTGAAACTGCGGGAGAATAAAAAGATGATTTCTTTGATCATTCAACGTATCTAAACCAAGAAAACGAGCCCCTTTAGTTAAGACCTGAAAACCTTGATAATCAATATTCGTATGTTCAAGCCTGGTTCCTGCGATAATAGTCAATCTTTTCCATTCATGTTTAATCATTCCATAGACAGAACTAATTCGCTCCTTGGCCTGATAATCCTCCCCAAAGGAAGCTACTTTGGTAGCTGTACGATTATAAATAAAATGTTGAGGATAAAACTCAAAGAAATCTTTTATTTCATTGACACCAGGAATTGCCTCCATTTTAATGGGGTAACCAAAAAAGTTACTCTTAGAAAACGCGTCAGAAACAAGGGGAATAGATAATTTTGGAGCTGAACCGGGATAAATAGAAACATTTTCAAAATAGGCACCATAAAAACTGGACGAAATATCTCTTGATTTTTCTTTAATTCTTATTTTGCCTCCAAATTTTAAATACCCTTTACCGAGAGTGGAAGAAGCATAAGGGAATTCAACATTCAATCTAGGCGTAATATTGCGATCATCAACCTTGGCATTTTCAAATAACAGGGATTGAAAGGTATAAAAATTAAAATTAGACGATAATAATTGACCCTCTGGCGTTGGATAAGTTGAAATTGGGAAAATAGGGTGATTCTGATTCATTGCAATTTGAATTGCTTTCCCTGGATTTTCGAAATTGACTTCTAACCTATCAGGTTCCCTTTCATTTGCGTTTGAAAATGTAATTTGAAAATCGGATTTAACCCATTTCCAATCCCAGAGACCACCGAGGTTGATAGATGATAAATTCTGATTTTTGGTTCGAAATTTTAAATCTCTCTCAATACCACCATATAAATAATAATTAAAATCGACAGCATCATCCATCGTATGAATAATTCTTCGTCTGGTTTCCTGATCTTCGTAATGACTATATAAACCTTTCAAATAGAACTCTTTTCCCGTTTTAATTTTAAAAGTTAAAACAGGGCTTAATCCAATTCTTTTTCTATCCACTTCATAATATCGAAGTTGAGATTCTCTGTATTGCAAGAAATAATTATTTTTTTCTGAAATTTGAGAACCATAAAAAGGTCCTTTACCAAATTCAAATTCCATGTTTTCGGCAGCTTGATTATTTTCATAATAATTGCCTACAATGCCAAAACCTAATTTCCCCATTTTCTGGTGAAATGAAAATTGAAACTGACCCAAATTTTTATTTCTCAAGGAATTATAGCCTGCTGAAAAATTAATTTTTAATTCTGGAATTTCAGCGTTTGGAGATTTGGTAATAACATTAATATTACCACCAATGCCATCAGCATCCATATCGGGCGTAAAAACCTTTGTCACCTCTATTAAATCTATTTGATCGACTGACAAAATATCAAGTCCAACATATCTTACTTTACCTTCAGGAGAAGGCATCTGCTCCCCATTTACATTAAAAGTGGTTAATTCCGGGGGGGTACCTCTCAATTGTACATATCGTCCCTCCCCTTGATCCCTTTGCAAGGTTACACCTGGAATACGTTGAATTGCTTCCGCAGCATTTACGTCAGGAAATTTTTCTATTTGTTCAGAGGCTAGAATATTAACTATATGATCGGAAACCCGTTGTTGAATTAAGGCACGAATAGCCCCTTTCGCTTCTGCGTTTATGTCAACAGCACCTAACAGAAAACTGTTAGGAAGTAAAAAAATCGGAATAGATTCCCCTGCATAATTTTCGATTACCACATTTTTTACTTCATAACCAATATAAGAACATTGAATAATAAGAGGTAAAGATTTTTTGTAGTCTATTTTAAAATCTCCATTAATATCACTTGATGCGCCTGAAGCAGTATTTAGAATTAAAAGGGAGGCACCAACGAGAGGCTCCTTAGTTTTAGCATCAAGAATTTTTCCACGAAGGAAGGATTGAGCAGTTAAGACTGAATTAAAAAGCAGCATACTAAAAAGTATGCTGCAATAATTTATATAACAAATGGAGAAATTTCTCAAGGTCTTGCTATTACTAATTTTTGTAAATAAATCGTATTATTTTGGCGCAAAGACGCAAAATAAACACCGCTACTTAGTGCATTTATATCTAAGTTATAATTTTTGCCTATCATGTTATCTTTGGTAAGCACTACTCTACCTGATATATCTGTCAATTGAATATCTGCTGATCCTTCCTCAGGAAATTCAATCCATACATTTGATTCAGCGGAAGGATTTGGAGATACTTTAAATCCATTATGGACAATATTGTCCCTGTTTGCAGACAATATTTCATTGATGGAAAACAATGATATGGTTCCACTTACTTCATTTCCAACAAGAACCAATGGTTTTTTAATCGGAGATTTATCCGCTGGTATAAATTTAATATCTTCAATACCTAAGTCACCCGCTTGTGGTGATTTAGGATCCACCATAAAATTCCTGTGATTTAAGTAAGATACAAATTTGGGTGATTTAGGATCATTTATTTCGTAAACGATTATACCACCAATTCTTTCTAATCCGATGAGAACAAATAAGTCATTTCCAAGTTTAGCAAATTCTAAGGCTTCAGGTTCTGGCCCTTTATCATCAGACCTACCTTTAAATGAATTATTATCTGTATGGTTTGAATTGAAATAGGTTGGTAATTTTGCGGCTGTCATTTTCTCAATATGATCACCTGAATCGAAAACTTGCTCCAATGTATTAGCATCCCAGATAGAAAAAGAACGACCACCAAGAGAATACAAGTGGTCGACATCTCCGTCGTTATCTACATCACCCATGGCGGAAGAAGATAATAAACGGCCCAATTCATTATTAGATTGCAAAGTGGAGGCGTTTGGAAAAACCTGAGGATCTAATTTTAGTGTGCTTATTCTTTTTTCTTCATTAAATCCAGCATAAGCTCTGGCATCCCCTTCATTAGCTGTAAAAATATATGATTTCCCAGCTATTTGAATAAATTTAGTAGCATCAGGTAGATACATTCCAAAAACAGGATGATTTTTAATTTCAATTTTCCCAGAAGTATTACTTGCATCTAATCCATTCCCAGGTAGATTATGATTTTTATAACCAAGGGGAACCAATTTTAATAATTTTGCATTTTCAATATCCAAAATTGCCATAGCATTATTTTCCTGCATGGTAACATAAGCCAATTTATTATCGGCACTAATGGTAATATATTCTGGTTCTAGGTCTTGAGCAACGGTTGCTTTTGGTCCATAAATGCGGATGCCAGCAGCAACAAGTTCTTTTAATTTACCATTTTGTGATTGGAAATTGATGTGTTTAACCGTGGCATTTTGAGCACCACCTGACACATCAATGATACTTACAGAGCCCTCCGGATCTATGGTATAAGTATCATTAGGTTCCCCTTCATTGGCAATTATCAATTTTTTCCCATCTGGTGAAAAGGTAAGCATATCAGGTAATGCGCCTACCTTGACTGATTTTAACCATTTCCCATCTGTATCAAAAAAGACGACGGTACCAGAATCTGTTTTTACCAAAGCTTCCATGGCTACTGCCACCAAGCCATTATTTATACTAACTGAATTAACACCTCCGCCATAATTACTTAGTGAAATATCAAATGCTTTTGTTAAGGAAGATGGATTTGATGCATTAAGTGCAGTTAAAGTATTTGCTATAGCATTTGTAAAAAAGATTTTAGCTGAAATGGGATCAAAATCCACAATTTCCGATGCTCCCTGGTCAAATAAGCCTGTTCTATAGCTAGAAAGTGGTACTAAATTAAAAGTTAGATTACTTTGATTTACCTGAGAAACAGACGGTAATGAATAATAAACGGTAAGTAAAGGAACGCGTTCAGGATGACGTTGTCCATCCCCTCCATCAGAAGGATCAGCAATATTTTCAAAAGATTCAAATTCTCTGGCATTTTCGACTTCACTAGGACCTTGATTTTCACCAGCTAAAATAAAAGCTAAGGGATTGCCTGATTTCCACGATGGTTTACCTATCATTTCCTTTAAAAGGGAAGAAATATCTGGTGTGCGATATGGTTGCCAAATTTTCCATTGTTTATTTTCAACCCATTTTACGGAATTTAAACTTAAGGTCCGCTTGGTAATCAAAGAATCAAGTTTGAAAGTAGGGGCATTCACATTTGCATCAACATAAATATTGATATTTGCTATATCTTCTGCCGATTTACCTTCATGGGACCAGATAGTAAGGAATGCAGAATCTATTTTTGCTCCCTGAGGGATATCAATTTGTCGGAAACGCAAACCAGCCGTTAAGATATTCTGATCTTCAGGAGCACCTTCCCAGCCTGCATCAATATCATCATCAAAGAGAGCATCCATTTCATTATTCTCCTGCTCAGCATCATCTGTTGATACAGGAACTTTTACGCCACCTGTTGAAACGGTATCCGTTGCGAGGATTCTTCTTTCAATTTTGATGCTTTGGGCATAAAGGATTGAACTGGAAAATGCTGAAAAAAAAATTAACACATATAATGATTTCATTTTTCTACTCATTTTTTAGAAATTTAATTAAGTCAATATTTTTGACTATTTTGAAATTTTGATTTTTACGCTTACTTCCCTTATTCGTATTATTTCCATCCTGAACAACGAGGATTCCCTGAATTCCATTTGAGATATCTAATCCATCCGTTTCAGAGGTACGATCTATGTTTTTGCTTTTACCGATATTAAAAGAACCGATGTATTCAAAGTTTTTATTTGTGTTAAAAACGGCAAATGAGTTATTTCCTTGACTTGAGACTAACAGATATACTTCATTATTCCACTCATAAAGAGCTACTCCTTCCAAATCTTTTTTTAAATATGCATTATTTTCTAAAGAAATAATTAATTCCGGTTTCATCTCGAGATGATGAAGATCAATCATCCAAATGCCTAAATCTTCTTCTGCAACATAAAGTTTACCATTAGTATCGTCAGCCACCAATCCTTCACATTGAGTTGAAAAGGAATGAGTATACGTTTTTTTCGCTTTTATGGAATCCGCATCCCAATTCAATTTATATCCTTCCAGCAAACCTTCTTTACCTACTACAAATGCAAAAAAATTTTTATCCTTTTGATAAAGACAAAAACCATAAACTTCCTCGATATTCGTTTTTGGTAATTCGGAAGGAATTGGTTTTAAGAAAGGTTGGATATGCTGAAAATTAAAAAATTGCATGGAATTAATTGTTCTATTTGAACAGCCTATTAATACCTTGTCGTCAGAAACTTTCCTTAAATCAACATTATTAATATGCCCAGAAGAATCCGAGCACTGAATATTACCTTTCATATCAAAGACCATTAGACCTAATTGCTTATCAGTAGCAATAATGAAAAGAGGATATTCATTCTTTGCATCGGTAAAAATAGCCACATCGTCTGCGGCATCACCTTTTGAATAAACCGGCTTCGTTTCTAAAAAAGGAAGCAAGGATATCATTGAATGATTACAAGACAATGTGGCTAATATCAAAACAAAAATTGAAATATAAGAGCTCAAATATTTCACATTAATGGTTTACAACTAATTTAAGGATAGAACTCATTGCATCAGCATTAACTTTTACGAAATAAATGCCATTCATCAAGTTCGCAGTATCAAATTCGATACGATAATCTCCAGAAGTTTGTTTACCTAAATTCCTCATTAAAACTAATCTTCCCTGTGTATCAAATACCTGCAGCTGTAGATTTGCATTTTCTTTAAGATAAATAGAGGCAGAAACGAAATCGCTGGCAGGGTTTGGAAATAGTTGAAAATCTGGTGCTAAAGCAGGTAATTCATTTACACTCGTAGATCTACCCTGTCCCAAGTTTGCCGTTCTGGCAATTGCCAAAGCATAACTTAGATTTTGAGTTACAGATCTTTTTGCAACATCCGACTGTTTTACCGTAGTATTTGGTTCCTGTATAGAAATAAACATAAATTTATGGTCAGGTGTGAAAGTTATACCTGTGGGTTCAGAACCAATAGGTGTATTCATAAAAACTTCAACCTGAGGTGCCGCTTGAGTATGTTTAGCTGTTGCCATCCAAACATAATTATTTCCTCCATCTTGCAGCGCGTAAAGATTTCCACGTTCATCGAAAGCAAGATTATCAATTCCTGAACCAAAGCTTTCAGCTACAACTTGACTTCCAACATTTACTCTATAATTCAAACCTCCAAGGAATGTTTCAAAATTGGAAATTACTGATCCATTATCTTTAAATCTATAAACTCTTCCCGCGCCTTTTACAGCAAAATAGATTAATTGATTTAAAGGACTGATTTCAACATCTTCAACACCGGCAAATTTTGTTGCGCCTAAAGCTAAGGTTAATTTTTTGGTATCATTTCTTTCTGCTATAGTGGTATTGGGAACAACTACCCATTTACCTGTACTACCTTTATAATCACCACCTGTATAAACAGAATCAAGAACCAAGGTATATAATTTTCCAGCACTTAAATCACCCGCTTTATCGGCAATAAACTTATAAACGGCACCATCCCCTTCATCTTCACCAAAATAAACTGTTTTCTTATCTATTGGGTCAACCACCACATTTTCATGACTAATACGACCTAGAGCCCAAAGTTTTTGAGGTTTTCCCGTACCATAATCCTTAATTTTTTTAGTAATAGGATCTATTTCTGTACACCATCCAATATCAAAATAGCCATCACCATTCCCGTCGGAATTTTTACCATAGTCCTCTTCACAAGTAACGATAGAGTTCCATGGAGTTACCGTACCCGAACAATTTCTGATAGTACCTCCAACGCTGGAAAAATCAATGGCTTGAGCTGAATCTACTTTCCATAAACCAACTGATTCATCATAGCGGATATTGAGCATTGAAACTCCACCTGGATCTGTTTCATGATTAATAGAGAGGTAACCTTCTTTACTTGAGCCATTTTTTGGAACATAACCTGTGAAATCAAAATTGCTACCCAAGGCACCTGTACCTTTATTGTAAGGATCACCTTCTACTGAAACATACTGAAAAACGTGAGAACGCTCTGGAATTTGAAGAGTATCATTCTGGATTCTTGGAATAACAGAAGTGAAGCAACTTATATGACCATCGTTAGGATCTAAGCAACCTAAAGCAGGTGCATTTGTTTTAAATACACGAGGTGTGATAAATAAATCAAAAAACAAATCGTCATCATTTGCAGAAGATGAGTGAAGACTTACAGCAATAAGATTTTCACCTTCTTTAAAAGCAGATTTTGAAACCTCAAATAAATAATACGGTAATTCCTCATTCCCTTCTACTTTTCGTGCTGACAAAGTTGAGAAAATCACATTGGACGAAGGCATATTTGTTCTAAATTGCTCTTTTCCGTTGACATAAACTACTGCTCCATCATCTGCACGAAGATGGAATTCGTATACATCAGAAAGGGAACTTGCAGATCCTATAGAAACCTTTTTTCTAAACAAGGTATTTCCAGGGTTTTTAGTCAAAGTGGTTACTATTCCTTTTTCTCCAAAACCAAGTGGAGCTTTTCCAAAACTCCAATTACTATCTATAAAATTTGGTGAGAACCAAACTGAATCCAGGCTTGCTGAACCAGGAGCATAAGACCAGGATTCTCCTTTTTTAATTGGGAAAACACTCAATGAATTTCCTGTAGGCAAAGAATCGATTTCACTTTCAAAATATTCAATGATTAATTTAGGTGCTTTTGTTACTTCATCATCAGCTGATTCTGCTTCGCGAGTACCAATTCCTTTTATAAAAAAGGCCATTGCATTTCCAGATTTCCAGCCATCTCTTTGAATTAACGATTGAATTAATGGCAATAAATTTGGAGTACGTTGATCAGGTCCTGCCTCAGCGGCAGTTTTCCACGTCCCGTTAGGAATTTTCCAGAAAATGGAATCTTTCAACTGTGGACGTTTAGAAACATTAAATAATGAATCCGGATAAAATGTTATCGGATTATCAGCATCTTGCGCATATATATATAGTTCAGAAGGATCTGAGTTTTTACTAGTTGCATCGGTAGTAAATTGAATGTAAGCTGATTTTAATGCTTTTGATTTATCAACCTTCACGGAGGCAAATCTTATACCAACTAATTGAGGATCCTTATTATTAGCTGATTCCGAACCAAGCTCTAAATCTGAGCTTCCTGCATCCATTGTTCCCAAGGTTTTAGTCTGATTTGCACCAGCAATATATTCCTCAATGTCATCATTAGGAGAAGAAACTATGGTCGTAATGGCATTTACCGGGATAAATTTAACAGTAAACAAAGGAGCCTTTGTGGCTTCGTCGTCAGCAGATTCCGCTTCACGAGTTCCTATACCCCTTAATAAGAAAACCATTGAATTTCCAGCTTTCCAATTTGCTTTATTTACAATCGTTTGAACTAGTTTTGATAGATTTGGGGTTAATTGATCTATCCCTGCTTGGCCTGCCGTTTTCCAACTTGCAT
>Ga0304730_1000550_pt1 | contig 32381 bp, 26 predicted proteins | sample M_130628_MF_Meta_FD_190474 | JGI IMG/M metagenome (GOLD analysis project Ga0304730, IMG submission 190474) | Freshwater microbial communities from Lake Montjoie, Canada to study carbon cycling - M_130628_MF_MetaG (v2) (version 2) | ecosystem: Environmental > Aquatic > Freshwater > Lake | place...
TACTGATTCCTGAGCACAAGCAGCACAGCAGCGTGTCCCGCGGCCGCCGCCCTGCGCAGCGCCTCATTTTCCTGCGCCTGCGCATCTTTCTTTTTGAGCTTGTAAACCGAACGAAGTATACGCACAACACCAACGTGTCCGTACGCCGCTGCATTCCGCAGTGCTTCATTTTCATAAGTCTGCGCGTCATTCGTTGTTAGTCCGAAATTGGTATGAAGCACCTCCAGTACACGAAAGTGCCCGTTTGCCGCAGCCGTCCGTAGTGCTTCATTGTATTTTGTCTGCGCGTCATTCGTTGTTAGTCCGTACTGGGAATGAAGCATATTCAGTACCTCATCGTGCCCGTTAGCCGCAGCCCTCCTTAGCGCGTCATTATCCCGTACCCGCGCGTGCTGAGCTCCCAGCCCCAGCTCTACGGCAAGCACCCTAAGCACTTCTATCTGTCCTTTCTCCGCCGCTTTGCGAAGCACCATGCAATCGTCGTAGTATGCATTTTGTTGTTGCAAGCCCAACTCTATAAGCTTACTGAGCGCTTCAGGGGCAGTGCTCAACGCGGACCATAGCATAGCCTCGTCGCAGCGCCGCACGTCTTCGACAGTCATTCCCCACTTTATCAGCTTCTGAAGCATTTGCATCCTTTTACTGACATCCTCTAATTTCAAAATTCTGATAATCAGATAACGATTGTTTTTTAGGACATTGCCCAGCGGAGCACCCATGTCACGCAGAAAGTCAAGCGTGGCGTCCAAGTGTAATACCCCGTTGCTTTTGTTCGGGTCATATTCCACAAAATACTTGTGGTGACTTGAGAGGTCAACTTCGTACACCATTGCATTTGTTTCTAGAAGAGGCTTAATCTGTTCAACGCCCCACCAATTACGCAACTCCTCAAGCACGTCTGGTCCTGATTGCGTTAGCGCCTTGTTAAAGAAAAATGGGTCGTGACCCAAGACCATTGCCGCGGTCATCTCGGGCCTTAGCTCGCGCGCGCGCTTCACCATGCCCAGGTCGTCGTGCGCGACGGCATACGACAGCACCCGCGTTCGCGCCAAGTTGTCTGCCGAGAATCGGAACTTGCGGTTCAACTCCTCAAACTTTTCATCCAGGCCTGCTATTCGCACTTTCCCTTCTTGTATTTTTGTAGCCAACTCTTCTTGACCCGACTCCCAGTACGGTACCGGGTCTCTATGTAGCAGCTCATCTTTCCATTTTTTACTGGATCGCGCCAAGTTGAGACGATCGGCATTGGTTCCGAGGAACCTTGATATTTGGGAAAGCAATTCCACGGGTATCTTCAAAAAATGGCTATCGACTTGATCAATCTGCAGTCAAACAAGCCAAAATCATTAGACGCATTTTTTTTTAAAAAAGTTCTTTTCACATTCACCAAAACACAACATCTAGAAACAATGCGATCGCTTACCTTTTTCTTCTTGTATTTCTTGGGGGGCCTCTCTGATCCACTAGACTCTCCATAGCTTCTTTTACGATCACCACCTGACATATCCTGGCTGGGATAGAAACCAAACATTACTGGACTTTTACTGGTCCGCTTCACTAACTTTTACGTATTGGAGATTTTAAAATAAAAATTTACGCAACTATCATATTAATAAAGCTGCCTTTTTTTGTTCTGATTTAGAGGTACTGTACCATCGCTGTCACAAGGGCCCTGCTTTTGGCGTCCCTTTTCTGATTTAACCAGTTAGAGACAAGAGAAATAAAACATGAACAATAGATTTATTCAAAAAGATTTTACATACATGTTTCTGACTTTAGTCCATCTTGTCCCAGCCTCCGCCAAGCTTCTCATCCAAGTATTCTTGAATGCCTCTGTCTCTGGATGCACTATGTTCGGTTTCGATCCATTCCACCAACTCCTTTAGCAGATTGCGACCGGCAGTGTCTCCGTCACCTCCCAGGCCCCACCCCTCCACCAGTTCCGTCAGCGCTTGTGGTAATTTTTTCCCAGCGTTCTCGCACCACCTCTGGATCGTATCCAATACATCTTTAAAATCAACGGAGTTCGTGAGATCTTTACCCCGCAGTCCATAGTCCGTCCGCAAGGACCGCAGTATCGGGGTGGCCTTGACGCTTAAAATGTGAGTTGCATCTTGATCAAATATAGTTTTGAGAAGAGGAAGCGCGTCTTCTCGCGTCAATCCAAACTGTTCCGCAAGAATCCTCATACCTTCGGGATATCTCTCGTCGATCGCTTCTTTCAGCAGTTTTTTCTTGCGCGCGTCGTCAGACGTCAACTTGAACTCTTGCGCAAGCACCTCCAACGCTTTGGAACTTTTCTCAGAGACTGCGGTGACCAGCGCCTCATTGTCTTGCGCCCGCGCGTCCCCAGGTGTCAGTCCAAAGTATCGAGCAAGCACCTGCAAAACATTGAAGTGATTGCGTTTGACCGCAGCTCGTAGCAATATGTTGTTTTCCTCGCGCGCGTCATTGGCATCAAGTCTAAAGTTTGTTGCAAGCACCTCCAGCATTTCAGAGTTTCCCGAATAAACTGCAATTTTGAGGGGCTCATTGTCCCTTACGCGCGCGTCGTTAGCATCAAGTCCAAAGTTTGTTGCAAGCACCCGCAGTACATTGACAAACCCGTTTTGGGCAGCTCTCAGCAAAGCCACATTGCCCCCCGCCCGCGCGTCGCCAGCAGTCAGACCATAATCCGTAGCAAGAACCTGCAGTACCTCGGAAAAACCCCTTTCGGCAGCATCCCGCAAAACCGCATTTTCTTGCACCCGCGCATCCCCTGGACCCAGTCCATATACTTCACGGAGCACCCTTAATACCTCGACGAACCCCCGAGGAGCCGCAATCAACAAAGCTTCACTTTCTCTTGCGCGTGCAAGGCTTTCTTGCGGATTGCTGGGGTTGTGTAAGTTTCGCAGCGCTGCAGCATCTCCTGCACTTGCAGCTATTCTTATTTTCTCAACGCCCTCCACATGAGCGTCATTAGGCGTCGTTAATTCGAACAGGGTTTTCAGCACCCTTAGCACCTCGACGTTCTTTTTCGTGAGAGCCGTACGAAGAGCCTCGTTGTCCTCCGCCCGCGCGTCCTCGGCATCAAGTCCGTAACTGGTTTTGAGCACTTCAAGCACCTCAACGTGCCCGTTTGCCGCAGCCAATCGAAGCGCTTCATTGTTCTTTGCCCGCGCGTCCCTGTCAATAAGTCCGTAACTGGATTTGAGCACTTTAAGCACCTCAACGTGCCCGTTTGCCGCAGCCAACCGAAGCGCTTCATTTTTTTTTGTCCGTGCATCTTCTCGTATTAGTTTGTACTTAGACTCAAGCACCCGCAGCACATTAGCGTGTCCCTTCGCCGCAGCCTCGCGCAGCGCCCAATTTTTCTCTGTCTGCGCGTCCTGACGGCTCAGTCCGTACTTGGAATGGAGCACCTCCAGCACGTTGACGTGCCCTTTGGCCGCAGCACTTTGCAGCGCCTCGTTGTCTTTTGCTTGTGCGTCACGACGGCTTAGGCCGTATTTGGAATGCAGAAGAAGCAAAACCTCGGCGTGGCCGTTTGCCGCGGCCTCCCGCAATGCTTCATTGTCCTTTTTTTGCGCGTGATGGGTATCCATCCCGAGGTGCTGGGTAAGCACCAAAAGCACATCCGACCGGCCCTTCAATGCTGCGTCGCGCAACACTGCGCAATCGTTGTACGATGCATCGTGTTCGTTCAAGCCCCACGTCGCAAGAACCCTCAGCGCATCAGCATTCTTGCCCAGCAAGTTCCACAGCTTTCCTTGGGAGCCTTGCCGCACGTCATCGCCAGTCATCCCCCACGCCCGCAGCGAATGAAGCATGTGCAACACATCCCTGCCACTGGGGGCTTTCAAGACTTCGACAACGACGTTCATGTTCCACGCTAAAACTTCGGGCAGTGGAACTTGCATCTCTGACATAAAATCAATCACGGCCCCTAAATCATGAACCCCGGTTCGGTCAGAATCCCTCTGTGAGTTTTGTCCGCGGATGCAGAGATCCACTGTTTGGACCTCCCCGTTAACCGATATTATCGACATGATATTATCAACACCCCACCAATTGCGCAGCTCCTGCAACACTTCTCGTCCTGATTCCGTCAGCGCCCTTTTAAAGAAAAATCTGTCATAACGCACCACCAGTTCCACGGTCAGCTCGGGCCATAGCTCGCGTGCGCGCCTCACCATTCTCAGGTCGTTGTGCTTGACGGCATACGACAGTATCCGCATCCGGGCAAAGTCCTTTGTTGAGAACTTTAATATGCGGTTCATACTCTCAAACCCTTTGTCCAGGCCCCTCTTTGGCACTCCTTTTTCGAATATATCATTAACTATTGAATCTTTACTTCCCCATGTCTCAGAGTACGGGGTTGTCATCATCATATCATTCAAATCTTTGCAGGAGCCGGCCATTGCACACCGATCTTTAAAGCCGCGCATACCCTCTCCGAGATAGTTTGAGACTTTGATGAGCAACTCTCGGGGTAGATTAATCGGAAACTTGTTCGGCTGACGCAGTCGCACTTCCCAACCCTGCAGATTAAAAAAAGCAAAATTATTTAGACCGGGAATCCCCGAGGGGTCGATGCAATATCAAGAAAAATAGGAGCGCTTACTTCTAATTCCACCTCGCCTTCTAATTCCACCTCGCCTTCTAATTCCACCTCGCCTTCCAATTCCACCTCGCCTCGCGACCTCTTGGGGAGACTCTCCAAGTCGGTGAACCCTTCATGGCCTCTTTTTCTACCTCTATCCTCATGTTGATCTGACATGTCCTGGTCGCTCCCGTCATCAGACATGGATTAGATTGCAAAAACTTGGTCCAATACACCAATGTCTACGTATTGGAAATTTAAAATAAAAATTAATGCAGTTCAAAAATAAGTAATTAACCAAGTTTAGTAACGCGTCATGAAATTATTAAAAGTTCAAATTTATTTCGAGTGATTGGTGCTCATGCATTTCACATTTTTCTGAAAGCTCGTATGTTCAACTAGATCCTTTATCGTAAGACTATATTAATCTTTAGTTTTCATTCTAACTCTACTTTCGCTCTGGGTCCATTATGTCAACTCAGATCTAGCACAGCACTGCATCCCGTGGAAAATACGCGTCATCAGTCAGGACGACTCTGACAGCCGAACGACTTCTATGAATGGGGTTAAATATCAACCTTTGAGGGAATTTAATTCCAAACATCAATCAATAAAGTAATCCATACCCCACCAGCATGCTGTGTCTCTAAAGGGTGTCTTGTTTCGTCGATGCTCTATACGGTCCCGGCTTGCAGGGAGGTGAGAAAATGTCAATAACAGCCGAAAGCACAAGCATATCAATTTAATAATAATTTGATTAAGAACCAAAAGACATTAATCAATCCTCGGCATCCCATCCTTCGCCGAGCATTTTAATCATTACTTCTTTAACCTTGATTTGGTTTTCTGGAGCGAGTTTTGTCAACAATTCTCTTAATAGGGCGCGGCCTCCAGTGTCGCGTTTCCCCCCCAATCCCCACCGAACCAGCTCCCCCAACGCCCAAAAATCGCTTGTTTCCGTGCACCACACATTGAGCGATCTCAAAAACAAACGAGAGATATCCGGGTCGCCGAGCAGGTCGCCGAGTTGTATTTTGTAGTGCACCCTCAGGGACTTTAGCACCTTCCAGGCCTTATCGTTTGAAAGTTGCTGAAGGTCAAGAAAATCTTGGAGTTGGGGAAGCGCGTCCTCTCGTTTCAGATTAAAGTCCTGCGCAAGCACTTTCATGATCTTACTAAATCCCTGATGCATAGCCACTTTAAGCGCGAAATTGTCACTCCCGCGGGCGTCCCTTGCAGTTAGCTTAAAGTCTTGTGCAAGCACCTTTAGCATTTTGTGATTGTCGAGTGTAACCGCGTGCTCGAGCGGCGTCACTCCCAAGTTGATTTGCACCCGCGCGTCATCAGCCGTCAGTCCAAAGTCCTTTGCAAGAACCTGCAATACCTCAATAGACCCATTTTTGACAGCTTCCCGAAAAGCCTCGTTGCCTCTCGTTCTTGCGTCAGCGGCCGTCAAATTGAAGTCTTGCGCAAGAACGCGTAATGTGTTGTATTTCCCGGACGCAGCAGCTCGCCGCAAAGCGTCGTTGTCACCTATCTTTGCGTCAGCGTCCGTCAGTTGGTAGTCTAATGCAAGCACCCTCAGCATTTTGTGATTGTCGAGTAAAACAGCGTGCTTTAGCGCCATGTTGTTCCGAATCCGCGCGTCATCGGCCGTCAGTCCAAAGTATTTTGCAAGAACTTGCAATACCTCATTAAACCCATTTTTGACAGCTTCCCGAAAGGCCTCGTTGTCATTCGTTCTTGCGTCAGCAACTGTCAATTTGAAGTGTTCCGCAAGCACCCGCAATGCATCGGATCTCCCAAATTTAGCAGCTAGCCGCAAAGCCTCGTTCTCGTTTGTCTTTGCGTCATCGACCGTCAGTTGGTAGTCTTGTGCAAGCACCTTTAATGCCCCAGCGTGACCTTCCTGAGCAGCACTCCGTAATGCCTCGTTACCCCGCGCCCGCGCATCTTTGGTCCCCAGACCATAGTCGTCATGGAGCACCTTCAATACCTTGTCAAATCCATTCTCTGCCGCTCTTCTCAAGGCCTCGTTTTCTCGACTTTGCGCATCATCGCTGTCCAGCTTGAAACTGGTTTTTAGCACCCGCAACACTTTAGCGTGCCCGTTCTCTGCGGCAAACCGCAGCGCCTCATTGTCCTTTACTCGCGCGTGCTTCCTTTTCAGATCGAAATCGGATTTTAGTACCTCCAGCACCTCAATGTGCCTGTTTGCCGCAGCCAACCGCAGCGCCTCATTGTCCTCTGTTTGCGCGTCCTCGGTCGTCAGATTGTAAGTGTTTTTTAGCACCTTTAGCACTTCAGCGTGCCCGTTCTCCGCGGCCATCCGCAGCGCCTCATTGTTCTCTTTTCGCGCGTCTTCAATCCCCAGTCCGTAAATGGTCTTTAGCACCCGCAACACTTCAGCGTGCCCGTTCTTCGCGGCCCCCCGCAGCGCCTCATTGTTCCTTTTTCGCGCGTCTTCAATTCCCAGTCCGTAAACGGTCTTTAGTACCATTAGCACTTCAGCGTGCCCGTTCGCCGCAGCCAACCGCAGCGCTTCATTGTCCCTTGCCAGCGCGTCTTGGTGCCTCAGTCCAAATCTAGTATTTAGCTCCTTTAACACTCTAGTTTTTCCATTCCTCGCAGCCCTCCGCAGAGCCTCGTTGTCCCCAGCCAGCGCGTCTTTGTGTCTCAGTCCAAATCTGGTATAAAGCACCTGCAGCACATGCACGTGTCCATAAGCTGCAGCTTCGCGCAGAGCCTCATTTTCCTCTTTTCGCGCGTGCTGGCCGTCCATCCCGAAGTTCTGAGCAAGCACCAGAAGCACATCGAACCGTCCAGACTTCGCCGCTTCCCGGAGCACAATGTAATTGTTATGGGATGCGTCATTTAGGTCCAAGCCCCACATCGCAAGATACTTAAGCGCGACGGGCGAAACGCTGAGCGCTTCCCATAGCAAATCCTGGTCACAGCGCCGCACGTCGTTGATGGTCACCCCCCATTTTCGCAGCATCTCAAGCATTGGCACCCTTTCACTTTCATTCGTCGACCTCAAAACCTTAACAACCAAGTCCTTATGATCTTCAACGTCTTGAAGACGAGCGCCCATATCCATTAGAAACTCAAGCATGGCCCTTAAGTCAACTACCTCATCGCGAATAATTCTAGAACCGCGAATGGGGATAGTGGTCCTAAATTTGCTAACCGCTTTATAATCAACGAAAAGGAGTTTGATCTGCGCAACACCCCACCAATCCCGCAACTCTGTAAGCACCTCACGTCCCGATCGTCTCAGGGCCTTGTGAAAGAAATACTGGTCGTGATTAAAGACCAATGCCGCAGTCAGCTCGGGCCGTAGCTCGCGCGCGCGCCTCACCATCGTCGGGTTGTTGCTCTCAACGGCACGCGTCAGCACCTGCATCCGCGCCAAGTCCTCCGCCGAGAACTGAAAGATGCGGTTCATCTTCTCAAACTGTGCATCTAGGATGGACATTTTTTTATCGATTATTTGCTGAACCGCGGCTTCTTTACCCGACTCCCAGTGCGCTGGCCGGTCTCGTTTCATCAGTACATCGTTGCAATCTTTGCAGGTAAGGGCCCATGAATATCGAGAAGCATTGCTAGTTTCATCCCGCCCAAGGAAATTTGAAATCAGGCGGGTCAGTTCCAGGGGTAACATTGTCAAATCCTTTTTCTGTTGCGGTTTCCAAATCTGCAGATAAATACAAACAATCAAAAATGTTTAGACACGATAAGAAACGATGAATATGTGTTCATTTCCCGAGTTAACACAAACACAACATCGAAAAATAAAAAGAGGGCTTACTCTTATTTCCACCTCAGATCGCGGTCTTTTGTGGGGATTCTCCGAGTCGGTGATGGACTCTTCAAGGCCTCTTTTAGGACCTTTATCCGACATGTCCTGGTCGCTATCGTCAGCAATCATCATTAATGAGGTAAAAACTTGGTTCCGTTCCGCAAACTTTTCAAGTCAATTATAGAAAATCAAAATAATTTGTGACGCAAAAAAATGATAGTAATAATGGCAAAATTTCGAAACTTTACCGTTAACCGGTGCAAGTGCGGAACACGTGTTTCTAAGTATGCCAGCCATTGATTTCAAGGATCTATTTCCATCTTTTTCTTCTTTTGTGAGAATATTTATAGAATACTAACCTTGCTGTAGAGGAGCTAGTAAAGCTTTGACTTATTAGGCTCCACTCCAAATTCAAAAGCATGTCTGTTGTCAGATTGATCCAAGAATATTTTCGAATGGCCTAATTGAAATCAAAAACCGATTCGAAGAGTGTTACTTCACGATAACCCAATCACAGCGATTGCCGAATTCTCACTATCCATCGGTGTTCCGAGCAAACATCTGTGATACCAAAGGGCAAGAAGACTGTCGTTGCAGTCTCTCGGGGATGTAGTGCAAGCGGGTCTTTCTGTGGCTGTCTTGAACCCCAATCCCACTTTTGCTCCAATCCAGCTGAGCATCAAGTTTGAGCCCATCCAAGAAAGGAATTGCATCTTCTCGTGACAAAGGCAACTTATCCAGATACTGTGAAGCAAAAGTACTTGGAGACGGTGATTGCTGAAATCCACGCAAGTTTCAGGCGAGCGGCACAAAAACCGAACTCGGTTTTCAGAACGGTGCCAGTGAGATTGACTTTTCTCTTAAGCAAGCCAATGGATTACTTTTTGGCGAAGCTTCCGAATCCAACAACTGCTGCCAATTAAATGCACTTTTTTCACATGTCAAGTAAAATTTTGAAATTAAACCCAGATCCCTTTTTCGATACTAAAATTCTGATTTATTCGAGCGTGCCCTTGTCAAGAATCTAAAAAATCTTCTGAAAACCACAGACAGCACCAATCCTCGACTTGATCCAATTTCAGGTGGTAAAGAAGCTCAGCCGAGGTCGGTCCTGGCTCTCTTTTATCGACGACATGGCCAACGATTCCGTAGTACCAGTTCACGGTTCGCTCCATGGTGTAGTTTGTATACCGCGGCTTTTGTAATAGTCGGTCCACCAATGCATTAGGTAAAGTATCCTGATAAAGCGCCGAGAGGTTCACTTTGATCAGTTTTTCCCCGCTGATTTCGTCCTTCTCTAAAAAAGAATTCTTTAATGTGCATATGCCAAAACCAGAAATAACCAGAAACTAACCGTAATCGAGGGTATAGCACGTCGGAAGCTGCTCCTTTGCCATCGCATACATGGCATTAAGGTAAGTCACTTGGTCAGACACTGGCCTGCTCGAGTACCCCTTGATATTGTTCACGGGGAACGCCAGCTCAATAAACGCAAGTTTGGTATTGGAAAAGCCCTCTGGACATTTCAGTGACATATTTTGAACTTTTACCTTTGCCAAATTAGAACAAAGTCATTATAATTATTGGGGGTTGGGATTTCGAGTCGTTTTCGGGCAGACTGGGTTGTTTAGATCTGTAAAAGAGTTGCACAGGTGAATTTTTTACTGTGATCTGCAAAAGATCGGAATTAAACCAAAAAAAAAAGGCCTTGACATGACATCAAACACAAAAGTCCAGAAGATTAACAAAAGTCCAGAAGATTATCTTGACATTGTTCATCGTATTCGTGCCGCGTCAAGACTTGGGCGCGTCGACAACATGCGAGCCCTGATGGAAAAGTTTGGCCTGACCGCCGCCGATGCCCGCAGTGACGACAACCGGGCGCTTCGCCCGGCTGCTGAAAAGGGTCACGTTCACATCCTGCAGTTCATGAAGGATGCGTTGCGTTTTCAATTTATATGTTCCATTATATGGATATTTTATATGAGTCAAACTCTTAGGGCTCGTTTACAGTGAGGAGCAAATCCGTCTTAAGAACAAAGGCATCGTCGGCGGTCGTAATGAGAACGCTTCCAAATGTCCCACACGAATTCAATCTCTCCAATTTGCATTAGTGTTGGTGCATTTGCGACAAGACTGCAAAGCTGCGCGCGAAAGATCATCCATCTGACTGTTTGGATCATAAAAAGTCAAAACAACGGGACCTCCCTCAATATGTTCCGTCCCTCTTATAAGCTGCCTGTTTCGTCCATTGACTGTTCAGATCATAAAAAGTCAAAACAACGGGACCTCCCTCACTATGTCTGTCCGTCCCTCTTTTAAGCTGTCTGTATCATCCATTGACTGTTCAGATCATAAAAAGTCAAAACAACGGGACCTCCCTCACTATGTTTGTCCGTCCCTTTTTGAAGCTGTCTGTATCATCCATTTACTGTTCAGATCGTAAAAAGTCAAAACAACAAGACCTCCGTCACTATGTTTGTCCGTCCCTCTATTAAGCTGTCTGTTTCATCCATTGACTATTCAGACCATAAAAAGTCAAAATAACGGGACCTCCCTCACTATGTTTGTCCTTCCCGCTATTAACTGTTCAGATCATAAAAAGTCAAAACAACGGGACCTCCCTCACTATGTTTGTCCGTCCTTCCTTTTTTTTCACGATAATCGAATCGACCTTGGATCATTGGAGTCCCAAATACTGCGCCATTTAGATGAAATACCTATCACTGTTTATTGCTAGCACATATCCTCCGAAAACATTTTGCTCACAAGAGCTTCGCTGTACTCAAATCGAAACCCCTCGCTTCCGGTGAGGCACTCGTCGCAGACCTGGACCGCAAATCCTGAAGATACAATGCCGGCTGTGCATCTTGGTGGATGTATTTCAAGAACGATTGCAGTGTCAGTGTGCTTCTTTGGCGCGGGGATGCCATATTCGTTGCAATGGGCCATGCAAAAACAATCCGGCGTTCCTTGGTTGGCTTGTTCGGTCGTGGAGACCACAAACAAAGCACGAATAAACCACCCGCACCGATTATGCTGATTAAGCTGGTTCCAGATTGGCAATCCGTGCAGGCCTCGTTTCTTGCGATTGGAAGCTGGAATCGTTCGGGACCAATGCATTGCAGACAATAAAATCAACCCTTTCCACTCGCCTCGTAACTCGCCCATTCGTGCAAGCACTTCTTGAACAGCTCCAACCATTTGGGGAAGGCCCCTGCTTTTATCAAAACATTGCTCGTTCATGGAAACGGATTTGGTCTTGAACCTCGGATCCCTTATCCAAATTTTTGGAAAGTATCGAGCAGTAAGAAATTCGGACACGACGCGCGGGTTCGGTGGCCTGATGATATCCTTTGTTGGCTGGACACATAATTGAAAAGACCGAGGGACCAGAGCATAGCGAGTGTCAGGGGAAAATCCAGGTGAAGCTTTGGGCGACCGTGCTTGGATCCCGCATTTCTTGACAAGGTCGCGCTGAAAGTCACCATCGGACTGCGAAAAATAAATGGATTTGTTTGAATTTCAAAGAATATATGATTTGGGTTCACTCACTTTCAGTGAGATGTCAGGCACTGTGTCGGAATCTGTGACAATGGTGAAAAATCGATGTCGTGGCGTCTTTTCTGTGCATGAGTCTGGGTTTCTGACAGCCTGAAACATGCCGGCCTTGTTTCGCCATAGAAGCTCTCCAAGGGGCATGACTCTCCACGAGGAGTTCAATTGGGTGTTGGTGGGAAGCACCAAGCCTTGATTGCAATTGGGGACGCGGCACTTGGGGACACGAATTTCGTATATTAGGGTTGTCTCTCCCTCATCGCGATGAGAACCAATTTCGTCGAACCTTTCGCCTTTGTTGCGACGGACGCAAACACGACAAGCCGTTGCTGTAAATGCACCGACCATAACAATCCCAGACCCAGGGAAGAAATCAAGAACAGCCCCCCCCCAGTCCAGGCGTTCAATCTGAGATGTGGGTATTTGAGGTCGGCCATTAACCACCCCGATCTCAGCAATCAACGCATGCACCAACGACCAGCGGAGCTTTGCAAGGGTGGGTAAATCAACACTCAAGTTTGGCACATGGAACCTAAGAATCTCATGGGTTGGGTTCGCACAAACAACCACGTCAAATGGACTGTTAAGGTCTGTCGTTGTTTCGTCGCCGCTGCCATGGGCATCAATGAAAGGGAATGAATGGACCAGTACAGATTGCACGACACGCCCGACCATCAAGGGAAGTCCAAAGGGCATATTCGAAGTGTCGGGCAATAGACCCACGGGGTTAGTGACCTCAAAAAACGCGTTGACGACCACATCATCCGGGTTGATTTGATGGGAAGTGTCGCCTTTGTCTCCGAAAGAGTAAAATTTCATGGTTGAATTGTGAACATTTGTGTCGTGGAAAATGTTTGTGGGCAACTCGGAAAGGAAGATGTGGCATGGCGAAAAGCATGCGTAGTCGGCAAATGTGGATCGGAACTTGTTCAAGTCCTCCTCGTCCGTGATTTGCATCCTCATTCCGTCTCCAGCCACAAAAGAAAACAGATTCGTGACGGGATGTATAACAGGTGTCTCATCTCCCTTGCCACGCATGGAATGTCCCATGCGGAGGCCAAACGTTTCGGGTGAAAATTCGACGCGCAATGGCACGCAAGTCAGCATGTCTGCCCCCCTCCTCGAACGATTCGAGAACGCCTCGTTTACGACCATTTGTCTGTGAGGCAAAATTAAACTACATTTCAGATCAGAAAATAACGATGTGGCTGGTGATCGTTGACCTTGTTTTTCCAGTTTGCATTGGAATTCTGGAGTAAGGTTAGGGTTAAGGTTGGGGTTGGACTGATAGTCATAAATTGGGGTTGAACTTTTATTGAAAAACAGTAGTATATAAACGAATTTTTATTATTATTAAAAAGCGAACCATCACGCCGCCCAGTTTCTCGCAGCACACCATACGAGGCGGTCAAAGCAAACGTAATCTTTTATTAGACTTAATTGTTTGACCGGTTCCGGCACAGAGACACATGCTGGTCCAGTCGAAGGTTTATTGATTGAGCACTTTATTCAACCAAACTTTCATTCGAAGTCAATAAAACTTTTACAACCCACTTCAACTATTATACTCTTTTCAAATCAAAATCACACTTGAACTTTTACTAATGCCATGTCGAACTTTTATACACTTTTGAAATCAAGATCACACTTGAACTTTTACTAAACCCATGTCGTACTTTTATACATTTTTTTAATCAGGATCACAGTTGAACTTTTACGAAGCCCATGTAGAACTTTTATACACTTTTGAAATCAGGATCACAGTTGAACTATTACTAAGCCCACGTCAAAATTTTGTGCACTATTTAAATCAAGACAACAGTTGAATTTTTACTAATCTCACGTCAAACATTTAAGCACCTTTTAAATCAAGTCACAACTGAACTTTTACTTATCTCATGTCGAACTTTTATACACTTTTCAGATCAAGATCACCGTTGAACTTTTGCTTGTCCATGTTGAACTTTTATACTCTTTTTTAATCAAGTCACAATTAAACCTTTATACACTTTTAAATCAATATCATAATTGAACTTTTACTAACCTCATGTCAAACATTTATTTACTTTTTAAATCAAGATCACACTTGAAAAAACTTTTACAAACCATACATTTCATCCTTTGACTGTACGGACCATAAAAAGTCAAAACGATGAGACCTCCCTCACTATGTTTGTCCGTCCCTCTCATCTGCTGTCTGTGTCATCCTTTGGCTGTTCGGATCATAAAAAGTCAAAACGATGAGACCTCCCTCACTATGTTTGTCCGTCCCTATTTTTCATCCCTTGACTGTTCGGATCATAAAAAGTCAAAACAACGGGACCTCCCTCACTATGTTTGTCCGTCCCTCTTATCTGCTGTCTGTGTCATCCTTTGACTGTACGAATCATAAAAAGTCAAAACGATGAGACCTCCCTCACTATGTTTGTCCGTCCCTCTTATCTGCTGTCTGTGTCATCCTTTGGCTGTTCGGATCATAAAAAGTCAAAACGATGAGACCTCCCTCACTATGTTTGTCCGTCCCTATTTTTCATCCCTTGACTGTTCGGATCATAAAAAGTCAAAACAACGGGACCTCCCTCACTATGTTTGTCCGTCCCTCTTATCTGCTGTCTGTGTCATCCTTTGACTGTACGAATCATAAAAAGTCAAAACGATGAGACCTCCCTCACTATGTTTGTCCGTCCCTATTTTTCATCCCTTGACTGTTCGGATCATAAAAAGACAAAACAACGGGACCTCCCTCACTATGTTTGTCCGTCCCTCTTCTCTGCTGTCTAGGTCATCTTTTGACTGTTCGGATCATAAAAAGGCAAAACAATGGGACTTCCCTCACTATGTCCTGCTTTTACAACCCACTTGAACTCGCATTGTTCTTCTTCACTGTGAAATCAAGATCACAGGCGAGCTTTTACTTGTCCATGTCAAACATTTATCCGATTTCAAATCAGGATGACACTTGAACTTTTACTAAACGTTATATACATTTTTTAAATCATGATCACACTTGAACTATTACCAAGCCCACGTCAAACTTCTGTGCACTATCAAGACAACAGTTGAACTTTTACTAATCTGACGTCGAACTTCTATGCACTTTTTAAATCAAGTCACAACTGGACTTTTACTTATCTCATGTCGAACTTTTATACACTTTTCAGATCAAGATCACCGTTGAACTTTTACGAGTCCATGTTGAACTCTTATACTCTTTTTTTAATCAAGTCACAATTGAACTTTTATGCACTTTTAAATCAAGATCGTAATTGAACTTTTACTAACCTCATGTCAAATATTTCTTCACTTTTTAAATCAAGATTACACTTGAAAACACTTTTACTAACCATATGTTTCATTGTCCGGATCATAAAAAGCCAAAGCAACGGGACCTCCCTCACTATGTTTGTCCGTCCCTCTGTTTCATTCTTTGACTGTTCGGATTATAAAAAGTCCCTCAACTGTCAACGAAACACTGGCCCCAGACACACCCATCAAACCACAAGTCTTTATCACTCAAACTCGGCGCCGATCCTGCCCCGAGCCTCCTCGATGAACAGCGCGTAGAAGTCGGAGCACTTGCGGGTCCACCAGCCGTGCGGCTCGCCACTCGCCGTCGCCGCGGCGTCCCACGCCCGCCGCGCCGCCGCCACGCCCGGCAGCCCAGGAAATCGCGCAATGAGGTGCAGCATGGCGCGGTAGTTCGAGCGAGACTCCGCCATTCTCACCACGTGGTACCGCCAGCGATGCTCTCGGCTGTGCAGGTCGTCGACGGTCAGGCCGAACCTGTCAAACAGCACCCGGATGACGGCGACGTCGTCGTTGATCGCCGCGTGGTGCAGGGCCTCGTTGTCGCGGGCCCGAGCGTCGTTGGTTTTTAGGTTCAGCCGGTCTGCCAGAGTCGCGAGGAAGCTGGCGCGCCCATGCTTCGCCGCCACCCGCAGCGCGAGGTTTTCCCATTTCCGCGCTCCGTCCGCGTTGAAGCCAAAGCTGTCCATGAGAATCTGGAGCGCAAGGTGGTCTCCGCGTCTCGCAACGGACTCCACCACGTCAAGCATGGCGACCCTGATGCTGTTTCTGGCCAGTTCAGTTTTCAGCGACAGATCCCGGGCCAGGCCTGGCTTCAGCTTGAGAACATCGTTTTCCACGGCGAAGCGACTCGGGTTGTGCTTGAAGCAAACAAGCACCCACTCTGACCACGCGCACGAGGTTGCGCATGCCTCCCCCATCATGTTGCACACTTCCATCACGTCGCGTCGGCCCTCCCCCCCTTCCCTGACCATCCAAGCAATCATCGCCAGCAGCTCGTCAGGCAGCGTCTGGGCAGGCAGTCAGTCCACCAAAATCAGGAAAAGTGCAAAAAATAGAACCTCAATGGGCGCAGGCCTAGGCCCAGGCGTCATCTTCTCCGCACATGCTTCTCTTGCAACCTGGGGTAAAGGGGAACTGAGCTGAGTAAAAAGACAGCAAACTGTTTCAATGTAATAAAGCAAAAACAAAAAGGTTGCATCCCCGTCCAGAGACTTGCCATGAATGGTGAGCCGTCGTGATGCCTCGCCAAGGAAGCGGCCCCTGTCCCTGCCTCGGAGGACACGCTTGTCGTCATGTTGTGTTGTTTGGCCGGGCCGACCACTTCGCGAACTTAAATAGGGGAATATAATCTAGAAGTCCCAAGGCAAATGCAAAGTTCTTGAATAAAAACACTGATACATCTCGAATCAAAAGACCTAATCTCGAATGAACCGAAAGACATGAAATCTCGAATGAAATGCCTGGGCTAAATCACGAGCCCAAATTGCCAAGTCCAATCCAAACACCCAGTCTCAATTCTCATGTCAAGTTCCCAATCATCTAGTCGTGTCGGAATAAAGTCCGTAAATGTCACTTTTCATGGAAAATGCCCTTAAAGATTCCTCGTCAAACACAGAGACTTGACAGTGTACAAAAGCCAGTACAAAAGGCCGAGACAAGAGTCCAATACAAAAGCCAATACAAGAGGCCAATACAAGAGGCCAAGACAAGAGTCCAATACAAAAGCCAATACATAAGGCCAAGTCAAAAGTCCAATACAAAAGCCAATACATGAGGCCAATACAAGAGGCCAATACAAGAGACTAAGACAAGAGTCCAAGACAAGAGGCCAAGACAAAACCCCAAGACAAGAGGCCAAGACAAAACCCCAAGTCAAAACAAAAGTCACAGTCAAGCCTTTAACACTTTTTCCTCCAACCCCCAACCATCGCGCAGCTCATCCCGCAGCAACTGGGACAAGTGCCCAAGCCGCAACTGCATCCTGGCGGTCAAGACTGTGGCCGACCTCAGGTCCCCGAGCTGCACCCCAAACTCCACCCGGAAGAACCGCACTGCCGCCACCCCGGCGGCCTCCCAGTCAAACTGCTCATTCATCACCTCCAACACCTCAGCCCGCGTCAGCCCCAACTCCTGCCGCAGCGCCAGAAGCCCCGCCACGTCTCCGGAATACGCCGCGGACCGCAACGGCGACATGTAGCCCTCCCGCGCGTCCTCCGCTGTAAGGCCAAAATCCCGCGCAAGCACCCTCACCATCGCGACGTCCCCCCTGCCTGCAGCCACCCCCAACGCATGACGCAGGGTGGTCGGCCCGTCGTCCCGTGTCACGCCCATCTCGCGCCCAAGCACCCGCAGCATCGCAACGTTTCCCGCTTTTACTCCATACCAGACCGCGTTGTGCGTGATGCTGCCCCCCAACATAGGCAGCACGTCCTCCCGTCCCAGACCCCACGACACCAGCTCCCGCAACACACGCTGGCCCGGATCCCCAGTCGTCTCAGCAGCCAGCATTGTCCACAACGATTGGCCGCAGCACCCCCGACGCACGTGCTCGATTGTCAGGCCTAGCTCGTGCCGCAGTATGTTGAGAAACCCGAGTTCGGGGCGCGCCACCGCGTCTTCCAACAGGTTTGTGACAACCGCCCCCATCGGAAGCGCCGTGACACCCAGTCCCCGCAAGACCGCAAGAGTTCGTCGCAGGTCCCGCACGCTCGGAACCGCCTCGATCCAGGAAAATTTGCACGCAACCAGTCGCGGACCAAAACTCGGCGCCCCCAACACCCCCCACGCCTGCAGCTCCAACAGCAGCGCCGGCCCGCTTTGCATAGCATCACGGATGAGATGCACCGTCCCCGCCCGCTCCGCGTCCATGGTCGGCCACACCGCGCGTGCCGCGGTCAGCACCATGGGGTTTCTGGAGCGATACCCCCCAACCGCGTAATTGACCACGCCCATCTCAACCGCCTCGGCAGCCGTGAACCGGAAAAGTCGCTGCACAATCCCGCGGAACCTCCTCGCACTCTCCAAGTCTTTCGGGAACCCTCCCCGGTTTTTTAAATGCTCAAACACGGCCTCGCGATCCCCCTTTAGGCACTGACAGGCCTCGCCATCGCCCTCATCATCAAACGGCGACCGACTGCCGCCGAGCGCCGCCCACCGCCACGCGCTGCAGATGCCGGCCATCTTCACCCGGTCCGCAAGGCTCAGCTTCTGCGCGACCAAGGTAAGCACGTCCACGGGAAGCACCTGGTCACGCAGCAAATCAGAACATTACTAGGATGCTGACTCGTCACAAATCACAAAAGCAAAGAAAAAATGGCTCATGTGCCTAAAGTTCAAGGGAAAAGGCTTACCAGCTCTAGCTTCGACCAATCATCGCCGCGCCCTCGCTTGCCCCGCACTGTTTGAGGGTCCGACCCTGGGGTCTGTAAGACAAACACAATTCACGAAATTCAGGTCAAAGCAGAGGCCTTGGGGAAAAAACAAGCAAACAAACATTCAGTGCCAAAGTCCCAACTGTCGAGAAACCCATGCTTGCCTGTGACGATAATCTCTTGCTTGAGCTGCCCGAGCTCTCCGAATCCCTTGAAGCACCGTCCTCCCCCGTCGGCTTGGATGCCATGGTTGTTGTCTTGTTGTGTTGTTTGCCCGAGTCGGTCACTTCGCGAACTTAAATAGGGAAAAATATTCTAGAACTTTTCAGGGCAAATGCAAAGTCTCGAATAAAATCACTACTGAATCTCGAATCAAAAGCCTTGCAATCTCGAATAAAAACACTTTTCAATCTGGAATCAATCTCAAATAAATTCACGACTGAATCTCGAATCAAAAGACTTGCAATCTCGAATTAAAACACTTTTCAATCTCAAATCAAAAGACTTGCAATCTCAAATAAAATCGCTGTTTAGATCTCGAATCAAAAGACTTGAAATCTTGAATAAAATCACTACTGATTTATGAATCAAAAGACTTGCAATCTTGAACAAAATCGCTGTTCCGATTTCGAATCAAAAGACTTGCAATCTTGAATCAAAACACTGTTTAAATTTCGAATGAAAGACTTGGAATCTCAAATATATATCAAGACTCGCCTGAACCAAGAGCCCAGGCTGAAACGAGCCCAGTCTGCAACGTTTCGAAAAAGAAAAAGGGGGGGATCATGCATTTTTGGACCACCAACGATTTGCGATAGACGATAGATTTCTACTTACCATATTCATTTCGGCAACATCTCGCTCTGCAGTCTCGCCGATCCGTCGCTTGATCTGCAAACAACAGAAGGCAGCACATCAGTCCAAAAACAAGCAAAATCAATCCCCAATCCCCCAATAAAAGCAATGTCTAACCCCTTTGCCAAAGCAGCTCGCCGTCAAAGGAAGCCCCTCCTGGTCTCCACCAAGTCTTGTCACGGTTGTTGTCATGTTGTGTTGTTTGGCCGAGTCGAAAACTTAAATAGGGAAAAGTATTCTAGAATTCCACGCAGCTGCCGAATCTAGAATTCGAATCTCGAATACTTAAGCGGCCGTCGGCTTTGAAACAGCACAACAACACAAGACTGCAAGATGGCCAACGCTGCTGCCCCTGCATTTCCAAACGCCAAGGCCAACGACGACGACGACAACAACAACCGTGAGTCCTTTTTCAAAACCGCTCGTCATTTTTTTGTAACTCTGTGCAGCCCTTGACGATTTGGTCGATGCAGCATACCTCTCGAATCCCTCCATAGCTACTAGTGGACCAGCACCGACCCCCCTTTCGAATGGTGGGCCAACCTTGTTCCTTTCCCATTTGTCACGTTTCGCTGCATAGACGCCCACAACAACAATGTCATGTATGTGGACTACTACAACAAGTACTATTGCGAAGCCGGCCCCCCCCCGCCCCCCATTCAAACGACGAGGGATAAATCAGGAACCGCCCGCATGAGCTTGCCTTCTGACGAGGACCACCACGCCTGGCTCGTCCGCGCCAAGGCGTACTGGGCCGCTTTCGCCCTACCCCCAGCCCCCTTAGCCTCCTCCAGCCCCTCCCAAGCCTCATCGTCACCTTCGGCCGGCTCGACACGCATCAATTCTCATTCCTGGCGCCTCACCCAGCAACGCCTTGCTCAGCAACGAATCGCAAGGTCCAAAAACACAAGGGCCCGTCTCCGCGCCACCATCAAGGCGCAGGACCACCAGATTCTCCACGCTGCCGCAGCTCTCCACAACCAGCAGACGGCACACAAGGCAGAGACGTCTGCCCTCCTCGCCGTCGTCGAAGGCGTCGTAGACAAGCTCGACGCCATTATCACGTGCTCCGGCTGCCACGCGAACAGGGCGCAGTACTCGCTGCACTACGTGGAGTCTGCCCAGCACACCCTCTGCGATGCCTGCATCGCCACCCATGCCAGCAAGCTCGTCGACCTGGACTGGTCGTGGCAGTATTGCCCAAGCTGCTCAAAGCCTGGCCAGTGGCAGCTCACATCGCTTACATCCAACCCCGCCTTTGCCGAGACCGTCACCGCCTGGTCCCACCTCGAGAGCATCCTGCCCCCCAACCCCTATGCAAACACCTCAGCCCCCCTCCAGCCGCCCGCCGTGAGCGCACTTGACGCAGGCGCCATCGCCCACGCCCTGCAGCAGTCCAACACTATTGACCTGGATGACACCGCCTCGGTCGTTTCCATAAGCGGAGATGAGTCCTAGTGGGGGTGTAGGGTCCATGAATAAAAAAACACACGTATTCCTTTCATGAGCCCTATCACAATATTTTTCTCAAAACACAGGAAGAATCCTCCAAGGCAAAAACACGAGAATAAACTCCAAGGTAAAAACACGAGAGAAACCTCCAAGGCACAAAAACCCAGAAAAAAAACTCCAAGGCAAAAACACGAGAAAAATGTTTTAAAACACGAGAAAAATGTTCCAAAACACGAGAAAAATGTTCCAAGGCAAAAAGCACGAGAGTAATCCTCCAAGCCAAAACACCAGAAAAAACTCCAAGGCAAAAACACGAGAGTAATCCTCCACGCCAAAACACCAGAAAAAACTCCAAGGCAAATAATACGAGAATAAACTTCAAGGCAAAAACACGAGAAAAAACTCCAAGCCAAAAACACGAGAAAAAAACTCCAAGCCAAAAACACGAGAGTAATCCTCCAAGCCAAAACACGAGAATAAACTCCAAGGCAAAAACACGAGAAAAATGTTCCAAAACACGAGAAAAAACTCCAAGCCAAAAACACGAGAGTAATCCTCCAAGCCAAAACACCAGTAAAAACTCCAAGGCAAAAACACGAGAATAAACTCCAAGCCAAAACACGAGAAAAATGTTCCAAAACACGAGAATAAACTTCAACGCAAAAACTCGAGAAAAATGTTCCAAAACACGAGAATAAACTCCAAGGCAAAAACACGAGAATAAACTCCAAGGCAAAAACACGAGAAAAAACTCCAAGGCAAAAACACGAGAAAAATGTTCCAAAACACGAGAATAAACTCCAAGCCAAAACACCAGTAAAAACTCCAAGGCAAAAACACGAGAATAAACTCCAAGCCAAAACACGAGAAAAAACTCCAAGGCAAAAACACGAGAATAAACTTCAACGCAAAAACTCGAGAAAAAACTCCAAGGCAAAAACACGAGAAAAAACTCCAAGGCAAAACACCAGAAAAAACTCCAAGGCAAAACACCAGAAAAAACTCCAAGGCAAAACATGAAAATAATTCTCCAAGCCAAAACGCCATCAAAAACCTCCAAGGCAATCACGAGAAAAACCCCCGAGGCAAAAAAAAAGAATAAAAGCCCAAAACCAATGGGAAAACATGATTCTTTAGTGATTACATCTCATCCATCACTCCCACGCACCCAGCCCCTTCAATATTGAATCAAAAGACCTGGAATCTTAAATAAAATGGCACTTGTAGCGCGTCTTCCGCATCAGCCCCAACTCCTGGTGCAGCGTCACAACCATTTCCTCGTTTCTTTTCTCTGCAGCCTCTCTCAACAGCCGGTCGCCGTCCACCCACGTGTCTTCCACTGTAAGCGCAAACTCCCGTGCAAGCACCCTCACCATCTCAACCTTCCCTCTCCACACCGCATTCAACAACACCCAGTTTAGGGTGTCCGGTCCGACGTCGTCCTTTGTCACGCCAATCACGCGTGCAAGCACCCGCAGCATCGCAATGTTCCCCATACTGGCTGCATAAACCACCACGTTGTAACACGAGGAGCCCTCTACTGACCGCTGAACGTCCTCTCGCCCCAGACCCCACGACACAAGCTCAAGCAACACAAGCTGGTTCGCGTCCCTACACGTCTCGCGAGCAAGATCCTTCCACATCAGCTCAACACAGGTCCCCTCACGCACGTGCTCAATCGTCACCCCCAGCTCGTGCCGCAGCACGCCGAGAAACCCGAGTTCGGGGCGCGCCATCGCGTCCTGCAATACTTTTGTAATATCCTTCCCAATCGGAAGTGCCGTGACACCCAACCCCCGCAGGACCGCAAGAACTCGTCGCAGGTCCCGCACGCTCTCGACCGTCTTAATCCAAGAAAAATCCGACGCAAACAGTCTCGGACCAAAGCTCGGCGCCCTAAACACCCCCCACGCTTGCAGCTCCAACAGCAGCGCAGGTCCACCATTAAATGCATATGAAATGCAAACCTCATCCACCGCAAGCTCCGCGTCCATCTGCGGCCACACCGCGCGCCCCGCGGCCAAAAACCCAGGGTCCCCATTAAAGCGAGACGCCCAAACTGCGGCCATCACCACGCCCATCTCAACAGCCTCGGCAGCCGTGAACCGGAACAGTCGCTGCACCAACCCGCGGAACCTCCTCGCACTCTCCAGGTCTTTCGGATGCCCCCCCCGGTACTTTAAATGCTTGAACACGGCCTCGCGGTCCCCCTTTAGGCACTGACAGGCCTCGCCATCACCCTCATCATCAAACGGCGACCGACTGCCGCCGAGCGCCGCCCACCGCCACGCGCTACAGATTCCCGCCATCTTCACTCGGTCCACAAAGCTCAGCTTCTGCGCGACCAGAGTAAGCACGTCCACGGGAAGCACCTGGTTACACAACAGATTAAAACATTAAGACGCAGACTTGTAGCGAAACCCCCCGAGCAATCAAACATTCAAACATTCAAAAAGTACGTCTCATGTCTTGAAAACCAAAGGCAAAATGCTTACCAGTTCGAGCTTCGACCAATCATTGCTGCGCTCTCGCTTGCCCAGCACGGTTTCAAGATCAGACCCGGAATTCTGATGGAGAGAAGCAAAGAAAGAAAGAAAAAACAGTCAAAATTCAGCTCAAGACAAATCAAAGGCCTTGGGCAAAAAAAGTAACAAAAATGCCAAAGTCCCATTTGTCTTGAAAGTGATGCTTGCCTGTGACAGTTCCATTGAAGATCTTGTGACCGAGCTGCCCAACACCTCCGAATCTCTTGAAGCTGTGTCCTTAGTCATCTTGTGTTGTTTGGTCGAGTCGACCGATTCGCGAACTTAAATAGGGGAAAATATTCCAGAAGTCTCAGGGCAAATGCAAAGTTCTAGAATAAAATCTTTTTTGAATCTCGAATAAAAATACCTTTAAATCTCGAATAAATGGCATTTGAATCTTGAATCAACAGACGTGGATTCTCGAGTAAAATGACTCGCCTCAACCCAAGTCTCATCCACATCCAAACACCAAGTCTCCATTCTCAAATCAAGTTCCAAAGATTTGGCTGTGTAACAAGAAAATCTATAAATTATCATTTATTGTTTCTTTTTCAAGACAATAAAGATGATGCCCTTTGGAATTCCTCGTTGAACATTGAAAGCAGGCGTTGACAAAAGCAAGTGTCGTTGAAGCAATCCCTGAAGCGATACACCCCCCCACTGGGCACAACCACAGGCTTGTCCAACATTAACTTGCGCATTTTCGGCAGTCCAAACTTGTCAATCAGCAAGTAGAGGGATGCCGTGTAGCCGAATTCTGCCGTGGATGTCAAGGCCTCTGACCCACGAGCCCGCACGTCATGACCAGTAAGACCGAAAGTGTTCAACAGGATCTCCAGTACGGTGTACATTCCCCGTGATGCCGCAAGAACCAATGCCTCGTTTTCGGAAGCCCGCGCGTCTTCGGCCGTCATGCCCAACCTCTCGGCCAGAACCACAAGAACATCGGCTCGTTGGTTGCGGACAGCCTGGCGCAAAAAGCTGTTGTCCTGCTCGCGCACGTGGACGGCAGTCAACCCAAGATCATCAATCAGGACATGCAAAAGGTCAACACCATCCCCTTTTTCCGAGAAAAACCACGACAGTCTGTGCGGGCCTTCCATGAAATCCGACAGCTTCAGGCCGAACAAGCGGATGGCAGAGCGAATCTTGCTTTCGTAGCACCAATCGGAGGGGTGTCTCCGCATGCTGTAAAGCACATCCCACTTGCCCTGCTGCCAGCAAGAGGGAGTGTTCAAGAGAATCCTGTTCCAGTTCCTGCAGACAACGGACATTGCGATCCTGGAGCCGTTCCCCTGGTTCAACCTTGGCTTGGGTTCCTGGTCCAATTTCGACGCAATGTTGACCAGGACGTCTGCCGGGAGCATCTGGGAAATGAAAAATTGAGATTTGCAAAAATCAAGCAAACTGAACAGAAAAAGACATACCGAAAAACAGGAGGAGGGAGTTCCAGTCCGTGCAAGGCTGTTTTGACCCGAATTAGTTGCAGTTGCAGTTGCAGTTGCGGTTGCAGTTGAAGCTCGTGTCTTGCGAACTCTCTGCACAAAGACAGGAAACGTAGATCAAAACACCAAGACGCAGACTTGAAATGAAATCTTCAAGCATGCAAACATTCAAAAATAATTGACTCATGTCTTTAAAATCAAAATAAAAAGGCTTACCAGCGCTCGCTTCGACCCCTCATTGCTGAGCGCTCGCTTGCCCAGATCGCTTGCCAACCCTGGGGTCTGTTGGGAGGATGCACAAGAAGAAAATCACAATCAAAAGTCTTTTTCAAACAAATTTCAGGTCAAATAAAGGCCTTGGGAAAAATCAATCATAAAGAATATATGCCAAAGTCCCGATTAAATTGAAAGTATGCGTTGAAAGTCAAGCCTGCCTTTGACGAAGCCGTCGAAGATCTCTTGCCCCGGCTGCCCAAGACCTTCAAGTCCCTTGAAGCAGCGTCCTCCGTCTTAGTCATCTTGTGTTGTTTGGCCGAGTCGAGCAATTCGCGAACCTAAATAGGGAAAAATAATCTAGAATTCTAGGCAGCTGCCGATTCTAGAATTCGAATCTCGAATATTTATGCGGCCGTCGGCTTTGAAACAACACAACGACACAAGAAACAGCATACCAAGAGCCATGGCCCAGACTCTTCACCCGGCAACCCCCGCAAGCCTCGCACCTCCATCCCCCATCACCATCGACTCGGACTCGGGTCATGACCACCTCATGAGCAATCGTGAGTCGCTGCATGTCCAATCTCGTTTTGATTTCTATTTTTGCTTTTTGCTGCCATGTTTCAACGTCATCTGCAATTCAAAAATACAAAATGTCAAACTGACTTCATTTTCTGTGTTGTCTGCCAGATTGCGCCCCCATCCTCATCTCCGACGACGAGGAGCCGGTCTTGGAAGGACCCCCAAACGCTTTAGTACTAGTCCCCAACCCCAGTCCAAGTCCGACTCAGACTCCGACTTCAGCCCCCAAGAAAGCCCGCAACATCCGCCAACTCAATCGCCAGCGCGCCGGCAAGGCCCTCCTCCGCCGCAGGAGGCTTCAAGCAAGCCTCGCAAAGGCTCACGCTGACCTCGCCAAGGCCCAGCAGAGTCTCGAGAGCGCCGCCGACATTCTCCGCGACGCCACCCTCTGCAGCTGCGGAGTCAACGCGGCAACCATCACAGTCCACGTCCACGCTCAAAGCGGGCCCCACAACATGTGCGACCGCTGCGTCGAGTACCACGCCCCGAAAGTCGCTGCTCTCGGCCCGGCCTGGCACTTTTGCGCCTTGTGCATGGTCCCGGGAAGGTGGCGCCCCGTTCCCGTCTCCTTTTTCTCCCCCGCCCACGCCGGAGCGGGGGCCGCCCTCGAAGTTCTTGAGGGTGCCCAGCCCGCGCTGCCTCCTGGCCAACCGGCCCCAATCACGGACAATCTGTCCGAAGACTTTATTAACGAGCTCCTCATGCAAGACGCGCAGACCTACCTCAACGAGCCCGAGTCCGAGTCCGGGTCCGACTACAACATCCCGGCTGCGACGGGCCAATTACATGGCGCCAGGACATACGCAAACGATCCAGATTCAGATTAGAATGCATATGGGTTGCCTGGTTTTGACTTGGTTTTGCTGACCAATAAACTCTTCATATTTCACGAGTTCATCTTGCTGGCCTCATTTGAAGAGTGCGTTTTTGGTGCAAGTCTTTAACCGTTCAATCACATTTTAAATCTTGAATCAAAAGACTCAGAGTCTCGAATAAATTAACTTTGAATCTCGAATCAAAAGACCTGGAATCTCGAATAAAAGCACAAAGTCCAGATTAAAGTCCAAGACAAAGTCCAAATCAAGAAAAATGGCCAAGACAAAAGGCCAATAAAATACCAAGAGGCCAAGAAAGTCCAAAGAAAATACCAAGACGAAAAGTCTCGAAATTCTTCAAGGCAAATAAATATCTAAAAATAAATCTAATGTGTGGGTTTTTATTCTTCAAGGCAAATAAATATCTAAAAATAAATCTAATGTGTGGGTTTTTATTCTTCAAGGCAAATAAATATCTAAAAATAAATCTAATGTGTGGGTTTTTATTCTTCAAGGCAAATAAATATCTAACGTTTCGGGCTATTATTATTATTGTTCCACAAGGGCAATGAAGGTCAAAAAATATACCAAGTCTAAAACCCCCGGTCTGAACCCAGCTTCCGAAATTCAAGTCTAAACCACAAATATTACACCAATCTTGAATTCCGAATCGCAAAACGAAAAACAAAATCAAATCTCTTTACTTTGAGTGAAATTACGCGTGCATGTCCAGCTCCCAGCTCCGCCCCAACTTCCAGTCCAGATACTCCTGCGCTTGCTTGCGCTCCTCACCCCGCGCCCGCGCAACCATCTCCCGCAGCACCGGCCATGACCGCCAACACAACATCCCCAGCCCCCAGCACGCCACCAGCTGCCCCAGCACATTGCGGCCGTGCTCTGAGTCCCTTCGGCACCCAAAGCGCACCACCAGACCACGCGTCGCCTTGTCCAGCAAGTCTTCGCACGTCATGCCAAACCTCCCTCGCAGCAGTCCAAAGTCTTCAAACGTGCCGACCCTCAGCGCATCTTCCAGCAGCGCCTGCTTCTCCGACGCGCGAGCGCTGGCTGGCTGGTCCGAATGAGCTTGCGCGCGCTGCAGCAGGTACCCTCGGGCGTTGTCCCTCACCTCTTCCCCAAAAAACGTGCTGCAAAACACTGGCAGCGCCTCTGCCGGCGGGACTGTCACTTTCAAGACCCGCGCAAGCACGTGCAGGACTTCAGGCCGCCCCTCCCATGCAGCACTACGCGCAATCTTGGTCTCGAGACCGGCTGCGTCGCCCGCGTCCAGCCCCCATGTCGCAAGCTCCCGAATCGCGTCGGCCGACAAGCACAGCTCTTGCCACAACTTCTCGCGGTCCCCCGCCCGCACGTGCGAAATCTCGACGCCCCACTCCCGAAGCATCCGAAGCACCGACACGGTCTCCTCCCCGCACAGGCCCACCACGTTAGCAACCAAGTTCTTGTTGGCGCGCACCACCGCAGCAGCCGGCACCCCCGTCTTGCGCACAAACACGAGAACGTCCTTCAGGTGCTTCACGCCCTGCCAGAAAATCCGCCCCGCCATCATGGTCAGATTCTGTAAAAGCGCCTTGCGCATCGCCTCCAAGCCCCACCAGTCAAGCACCTCCTCAAGCACGTCCCGCCCCGCCCCCTCAATCAACACCTTCACAAACCGAGGCCTGTGCTTAACCACCGCGGACAGCGTCATCGTAGGCCACAGCGCCCTCGTTCGCCTCACCATGGCCAGGTCGTTGCTCGCCACCCCAACTGACAGCACGTCGGTATTCATCACGTCCTCGGCCGAGAACCGGAAAAAGCGATGTGCCGTCAAAAAATGCACGTCCAGGCCCTTTCGAGGCGCCAGTCTGCATGACAAAGTTTGAAGCACCACGTCCTTGCCCGGCTGCCAGCATTCGGGCATCCTCCGCAGCACAGCATTCCAAGCCCGGCACGTCTCCATCATTGCCAGCCTTGCAGTATTTCCCTCCTTGGTGCTCCCCAATCGCTCAGCAACAAGCACCACCAGCTCAACGGGAAGCATCGACATCGACATCGACATCTCATCAGTGCTCTGCAAAAAACATGAGGCAAGAACTTGGAAGCGAATAAAAAAAAGCTATTCACCGTGCTTTCATGAGAGACCCGTCGCTTGGCAAGACCCGTCGTCTGCAAAAAAAAAGCAAACACAAAAAGGTTAGTTGGAAAATCACAGGCTGAAACCAAAAAAGACTTCAAGGAAAATATCCCATTCTTAATTCAAGAGAAAGCAAAAACAAAACCATGACCCTTACCATGACCGCGCCCTCCCATGAAGAGCCATCCGCAATTCTGTAGCCTTGGGATGTAGCCATCTTGTGTTGTTTGGCCGAGTCGAGCAATTCGCGAACTTAAATAGGGAAAAATAATCTAGAATTCCACGCAGCTGCCGAATCTAGAATTCGAATCTCGAATACTTAAGCGGGCGTCGGCTTCGAAACAACACAACAACACAACTTCGAAACCAAGAAAGATGGCCTTGACCCTGTCCCCCGCCACAACTATCAACCTCGACTCCGACTCTGCGTCAGACATGGGTCACTGTGAGCCTTCCCACCAATCTTGCTCTTGTTTTGCATTAATTTTACTTGCTTGAAAACTAAACTTGACTTGGGTTTTTCATTGCAACTTGCCTTTTTGCGTTTTTACTGACACATTTTGTCTTGTCTTTGCAGATCAAACCTGTGACCCGATTTTGATCTCCTCGGACGAGGATAACAACGCCCCCAACCCTGGCGAACACCCTGTCCCTTTGCCCATTTCCCTTGTGCCAGTCCCAGCCCCAGTCCCCAACCCAACCCACAGTCAAAGCCTTCCCCAGCGACCCCGAACTCCAACGGCCCTCCATGCACGCATTCTCCAGCGGCAGCGAGCCAGCAAATCTCTCCAAGCCCGTAGAAGAACTCAGGCCAGTCTTGCAAAGGCCCGCGAAGCCCTGGCCAAGAGCGAGAAGACAGTTGAAAGTGCCACCGCAATTCTTCGCGACGCTTTTATGTGCAGCTGCTTGGTGAACAAAGCAACTCAAACAATCCACGTTCACGATAATAGCGGGCCGCACAACATGTGTGATCGGTGTATTGCCCACCACCGCACCCACGAGCTTGCGACCCTTGACCCATCTTGGCACTTTTGTTCCCGGTGCAACATCGCTGGCCAGTGGGACCCCGTCCCTTTCTTTTCTTCCGCCCACCACGAAGTCGAGGCAGCCATCGACGTCCTTGAGGGCACCCCGTCTTTTCCTCTCGCGGGCCAACCCGCAATCATTCACCCAGATCAACTTACTCTCGACATGATTCGTCAAATCCTGGATCGGGACAGAGCAGCGTTTCAAAATACGTTGCTCAATCAAGGTGTTCTCTTCGATGATCCGACGGGAGACACCACAGTCACGGATGTTGACTCTGATTGACGATTGGCGAATCTCATTTTGAATTTCTTGAGAGTTTCTGTGGTTTTTTTGTCAATGAACATCTCTTTTCAAGTGTAATTTTAATGCTGTCTTTACTTACCCCAAAAAAACAATCACCATAAATGAAACTTACCATTTAGTATTTTGTCTTAAAAATGCGTGCAAATGAAGAACTGCAAATGTGTATTATTGCAAGGGTCATGAATACCCCCAACACTCCCACAATCCCAAGTCAAAATATCAAATCTCGTGTTTTTCTGGAAGTACGTTGCAAATGCAAATTCTGGATTTCGAATCTCGAATATTTAAGCGGGCGTCGACCCCGAAACGACACAAGACCACAACAGCACAACACTGCCCAAGATGGCCAGCCGTCAACCCTTGTCGAACGCAGCCCCTATCTGGATCGACTCGGACTCTGAGACCGAACCTGTTCATAGTGAGTCAAAAGATACTTCTTGAACTTATTTGCTTTGGGCTTTCTTCCCCTACCCCCCAAGTCTTCACTATGACCTCTTTTCCTTACTTTGAACTGATCACAAATACTTTCATTATGCGTTTTCATGTGTTTGTTTCCCCCAGCCCCCTCCTCGCATTTGGACGCGGTTCCCATTGTGATATCTTCCGACGAAGACGATGCTCAGTCAGACGCACCCATCGACCAAGAAATGAACGAGGCAGACTCCCAGCACTCATCACCACCCACAAATTCTCAGCCTGGGCAAACCCCCAACCGAACTCCAACCCGAACCCCAACCCTAACTTCAGCTCCGCCTTCAAGTCCAAGCCCAACTCAAAACACATTTCCGTCTGTTCCTTTCCCCGACTCCCCTACACGCTCCGCCCGCGCCAGATTTATCGAACGGTCCCGCCTCAGGCTTTGTCAGGAGGCATACACGCGCCTCTTTAGGGATCGCGACCACCTTCATCGCCTGCAAACCGCGGTCAGTCACGTCGTAGACATGCTCCGGGAAGCCACGCTATGCACAAACTGCCAGACCTACCCGGCAAACTACACCCTCCACACCCTCCCAGGCGGCCCCCACACCACGTGCGACGCGTGCATTCAGTTCCACGCACAGAAACTCGACGGTTACGACGGTTCTTGGCAATTCTGCTCTCTCTGCGCCATCCCCGGACAGTGGACCCTCAGGCCCCTAGACTCAGTGCATGCAGACGCTGCGGTCGCCATCAGAGTCCTTGAGGACGCCCAAGCCCCCCCTCTCATGACACTTCCCCGTTCAACCAACCGTTTCGACCCGCATCGACCGTCGAATCCTCCACTCGACCGTCATTCTTTCGGAAACGAGAGTCCGCCACCCTTGAACGGACTTTTCCCCGATTTGTCTCCAGGCACCGTCGCACCCCTCGAAGATCTCCCGGGTGACGCAACGGACATGGATGACGGTTTTGAGTAACTCGACTCTCAGATTTGCTAGTATTTATTTTCGGAAAAAATCAAACTTAATAAATATTCAAGACTCTCATTTTAGTCATAATTACTCTCAGGGACTCTGAAATCTGGACTTTGGAATTCGGAATGCGGACTCTGGACTCTGGACTCTGGAATTCGGAATGCGGACTCTGGAATTCGGAATGCGGACTCTGGACTCTGGAAATCGGAATGCGGACTCTGGACTCTGGAATTCAGAATGCGGACTCTGGTCGTTGGAAATATACTCCCAAAAGCGGGCCTGGGACTCTGGGATCAAAACATTCACACTCTCATACCCTCGCACTCTCATACCCTCGCACTCTCATACCCTCGCACTCTCGCACTCTCATACTCTCATACTCTCATACTCTCGCACTCTCATACTCTCGCACTCTCATACTCTCGCACTTTAACTTTAAAAACACCCCACATCATATTACAACGACTTGTGAAAATCAGGGTTTATTTTTCAAATTAAATTTCAAAAATAATGCCTATATTTTAAGATCAGTTATTGTATATCACTTCCTAAAATGGCGGTCATGATCCCAAAATCCAAACGGGATTTCCACAACAAAAAAATGTTTCTTGATGCACAATTCTATCTCCCTTCCCCTTTATCCATAGAAAGGCTTTAACATGTTCCTTGTATTCATTATCTACAAGAATATCACATATTATATCCACAATATCGATCTACCGATCTCAGCATACCACCCCTTCCAGTATCTCAGGATATCCAACCGTTCCAACACCTCAGCATATCCACCCCTTCCAGTATCTCGGGATATCCAACCGTTCCAACACCTCAGGATATCCAACCGTTCCAACACCTCAGCATATCCACCCCTTCCAGTATCTCAGGATATCCAACCGTTCCAACACCTCAGCATATCCACCCCTTCCAGTATCTCAGGATATCCAACCGTTCCAACACCTCAGCATATCCACCCCTTCCAGTATCTCAGGATATCCAACCGTTCCAA
>Ga0304730_1000552_pt1 | contig 32183 bp, 30 predicted proteins | sample M_130628_MF_Meta_FD_190474 | JGI IMG/M metagenome (GOLD analysis project Ga0304730, IMG submission 190474) | Freshwater microbial communities from Lake Montjoie, Canada to study carbon cycling - M_130628_MF_MetaG (v2) (version 2) | ecosystem: Environmental > Aquatic > Freshwater > Lake | place...
CTATTGAATTATTCCTTACGGAAGACGAAAATTTATTGGTGAATGAAATCGCTCCTCGTCCGCACAACAGCGGTCACCACACCATTGAAGCGTGCTTCGTTTCGCAATACGGCATGCACCTTCGTGCCATCTTGAATATGCCTTTAGGCAGCACAGGACTTCGCACTCCAGCTGTAATGATTAACCTCTTGGGTGAAAAAGGATTTGAAGGAAAAGCGCGTTATCAAAACATAGAAGAAGTGCTTCACACCGAAGGAGCATATATTCATTTATATGGAAAGGAAGACACCAAACCCTTCCGTAAAATGGGACACATTACGGTGTGTAATTCAAATCTTGAAGAAGCGAAGGATATTGCCAGACGGTTCTTGAAAGAGGTTAGGGTTATATCCTAGATACTTCGTAAGATGTTTCACAAGATGCTACGCAAGATTTTTCAAAAGGTAATTTTTGCGAAGCATCTTTCGAAGAATCTTGCAAAGCACTTGCATCTTGTGAAACATCTTTCGAAGAATCTTGCAAAGCATCTACGCTCCGCGTCAGGCTTCCACCCAATCCCCATATTCCTTAATGAGCGAAATAAGCTCATCAACAGCTTGCGCTTCGTCAATGTTCTTCTTCACCACATTCTTCTCTTTGTAGAGCGTAATCTTACCAACACCTGTTCCAACGTATCCATAATCGGCATCTGCCATTTCACCCGGACCGTTTACTATGCAACCCATAATTCCGATCTTCACACCCTTCAAATGCGAAGTGCGTGAACGAATCTTAGCCGTAGTCTCTTGAAGATCGAAAAGCGTTCTCCCGCAACTCGGACAAGAAATATATTCAGTTCTTGAAATTCGCGTGCGAGTTGCTTGAAGAATTCCAAACGCTATCGCGTTCGATTTCGCTAACGACGAATGGGTATTTGAAATAAGAACGCCATCGCCCAATCCGTCTAACAACAAGGCTCCTACATCTGTCGACGAATAAAGCGTGTACGCTTCTTCATCTAAATCATATTTCGAAGAAAGCACAACCGGACAGGTTACGCCGTGATTCATCAATCTGAAAATAGCCGCTCTTCTGTGTTGAACCGCACACTCATGCGAGGTCTTCAACAACAACACAACAGTAGCATCTGAATTCAACACAGAAAGAAAGTCCTCCGTCAAATCTTCCAATTCCGCTTCAACAAAATTCAACTCACCCGAACGTTCGTTCGGTTGAATGTATTCATTGCATGAAAGCACTGGATAATGACGCTCTTTGTTTTTGTTCTGAAGCCATGCTTCGTATTCCATAACCACACCAAGGGTTCCAGGAATTTCAAAATTCACAGGGTTCTTTCCAACAAACAAATAATCGCATGCCGAATCAGACAAATTCCATTTGTCCATATCAACGGAATAGGCATAACCCACTGCGAAAAGAGAAGCCGCTGTTATTGTTTCGCGGTTCGAATAATCTGCGAAAACTCGCGGAACATTCTTTCCACCTAAATTCAAAACTTCATGCGTATGCCTTCTCGAATAAGCGAAAAAATCAATCGGAATTTCTTCCTTCGGAATGTGAGATTCTGAATTTCTATTCGCATAACGATCGACCAACAATTTCGCTACTGGCATTTCCGCTTCAGGCGCTTCTGTTAATGAAACACGAACGGTATCGCCGATGCCGTCTTCCAACAATGCACCAATCCCAATGGCCGATTTAATTCTTCCATCTTCACCATCGCCTGCCTCTGTAACACCCAAGTGTAGCGGAAAAACTTCACCCGCTTCCAAAAGGGTTTGTACCAACAAACGATAGGCTTGCACCATCACTTGCGGATTAGAGGCTTTCATAGAAATAACCAAGTTCTTGTAGTTGCAATCAATGCAAATGCGAATGAATTCCATGGCCGATTCCACCATGCCTTCAGGGGTGTCTCCATAACGACTAAGAATTCGATCGGAGAGGGAACCGTGATTGGTTCCTATACGCATCGCCGTTCCGTGTTCTTTACAAATTTCAACAAGCGGAATAAAACGCTCGCGAATGCGTTTCAATTCAGTCAAATAAGATTCGTCGGTATAAACAATCTCTTCAAATTTCTTTTTGTCGGCGTAGTTCCCCGGATTCACACGAACCTTCTCTACTATGCGAGCCGCTATTTCCGCGGCGTTCGGAGTGAAGTGAATGTCTGCAACAAGCGGAGTGTTATATCCCAACTTGTGAAGCTCTTCGCGAATGTTTCGGAGATTTTCCGCTTCGTTTTTACTTGGTGCTGTAATTCGCACCAATTCACAACCTGCATCAATCATACGAATACTTTCAGCAACGGTTGCTTCAGTGTTCATTGTATCTGCCGTTGTCATAGACTGAACACGAATGGGCGCATCGCCTCCCATGGTTAATTCGCCAATGGTTACTGGACTCGTTTTAATGCGCTTGTAACCAAATAAATCTTCGCAGAATGGTTTCATTTTACTCCGTAACCTTACTCATTTCCTCTGTCATCTGTGCGTCTAACGCTTTGGCCACAGAGTCAACTGAATTTTCTAATTCTTTGTAAGACTCTAACTGATCTTTTGTGAGTACATCTGTGTACTTTCCGTCCGTAACGCACTCGTTCTTTTGATCGTTAATATCACTCGGCTTGAAATCAGCTTTCGGAAACTTCTCGTTAATCTTAGTCGATACACAATCGCAAATTTTCGCAGCGTCTTCCTTCGTATAAAGATTACCCACGGTCTTCGCACATTCAGATTTCACTTCCGCGCGCTTTTCATCGTTCCATCCACCACATGCAGCTAGACTTGTTGCAATCACTGCTAAAAAGAATAATTTTTTCATGTTGAAATATTTAGTTAAAAAGTTTACTCTACTACTTGAAAACACGTTCACTGGCAGATTTGTTCTTGTTCGCCAATTGTCCGCATGCGGCGTCAATATCTTTTCCTCTTGAGCGACGCACATTCACGATCATATTCTTGCTTTCCAAGAACTTCGCAAAAGCATCTACGCGCTCAGGACTGGCCTGTTGAAACTCGCCGTCGTCAATCGGATTGTATTCAATTATATTTATTTTAACTGGAAGCTGCTTGCAAAATTCAGCCAACTCCTTTGCGTCTTGGATGGTATCGTTGAATTCTTTGAAAATAATGTACTCAAACGTAATGCGCGTTCCTGTTGCCTCATGGAAATACTTCAACGCTTCAGATAAGGCAGCTAAATTATTCGAATCGTTAATCTCCATGATCTTGCTGCGCTTCACATCGTTCGCTGCGTGCAGCGAAAGCGCTAGGTTAAACTTAACCTTATCGTCGCCAAGCTTTTTAATCATCTTCGCAATTCCCGCTGTGCTCACAGTAATGCGCTGTGGCGACATGCCCAGTCCTTCCGGACTGGTGATCCATTGAATGGATCGCATCATGTTGTTGTAGTTGAGCAACGGCTCTCCCATGCCCATATAAACAATGTTTGTAAGCGGAGTCTTGTATCGCGTAAGCGCCTCGTTGCGCAAATAATTCACCTGATCGAAGATCTCTCCGCCTGTTAAATTGCGCATCATCTTCAACCTTCCAGTAGCGCAGAATTTACACGCCAAGCTGCAACCTACTTGCGAAGAAATACAAGCCGTCATGCGTTTTGTTGAAGGAATTAACACCCCTTCAACTACCTTGTCTCCGTCTACTTTGAAGGCGCATTTAATGGTCTTGTCGGCACTTATTTGCTGCTCGTGCAATACGGCTTTAGATAAGTAGTACTTTCCATCGAGAACCTCACGTAACTCCTTCGGCAAATTCTGCATATCTGAAATACTCGCAGCACCGCGCTGCCACATCCATTCCCTAATCTGCTTCGCACGAAACGAAGGAGCGCCAAGTGTTTTCAACTCGGACATTAGTTCTTCCGAACTCAATTCTCGCAAATCCTTTTTTGTATTCATGCCGTGCAAAGATAGATAGCTTACATTTGAATCACATTGTCTTTTCATGAAGCGACTAATTTTTATATTCTTCTTTTTCCCTGCGATAATCTGTTTCGGGCAAACAGATAGTCTTGACGTTGTTCTAGCCCCAGATACTGTGGTGCCTTTCCCGGAAATTAACATCGAGGACTTCGAAATGGCGCCTCTGCAAATTCTTGAAGAAGATTACAACTCCAAGGATTACATTCGATACATGTGCTTCTTCTCGGGGGTTGATTTCGGAATTGTTTCTTTACAGAGTGAAAAATTACCCTTAAAATCAAAACAATCCTTTTCTATTCGTTTGAATTTAATAGAATACAAAAAGCAACTGATTGAAAATAGATTTGGCTTTTTCTCTGGAATTTCTCTTGGGTATCAACAAATCGGATTTCAAGATAATTTCTCATTTATCAATCGCGACAACCAAGCCATTGTGCAATTAGACAGTATTGAATATCTGAAGAACCAACTGCGTTCCTTTTCGGTTTCTGTTCCGGTTATGTTCGAAATAAATAGCAAGAACACTTTTGAAAAAAATATGCATTTCGCCTTCGGAGTTCAGGCCGGATATCGCTATGCCAATAGTACCTATCACAAGCACAAAACGAATGAAGCAACCATCATTCGGAAAAACAGTGAAAATATTTATGTCAACCCCTACCAAATAGAAGCGTGCGTCAGAGTTGGGTTTCAGAATTTGACTTTCTTCGCTTCACGATCCTTAACACCCCTTTTCAGTCCAAATAAATTTCAAACCGAATTTTATCCAATCGTAGTTGGTCTTTGTATTATTCCAGCTAACACGAAACCAAACCAAACTGACGATTTCGATTTTTAACACATGACGCTACGCTCTCGCATATACGTTTCGCTTTTCTCAATCATTGTAATCTCTTTCGTAGTTACGGGAATTGTTGCCGCGTTTGATCATTACGAACACGACATTACTTTCAACGAAGAGCGGATTGCGGAAAAAGAAAAATCTATTCGCGAATCTCTCAATTATTTGCTTCTTCAAAACGGAGGTTATATCCACGCCGATTCCATTTCAATGCTTTTGGGCGATAAGGTCTGTGAGCTTTCTGAAGTCAACAATCTTTTTATTACAATCTATTATTTGGATGGAAGGTATCGCCTTTCAATGAATACAGATAGCGCAGATTTTAAAAAAATTCCAATGCAGTTGAGCGCTGAACTCACCAAACGAATTACAACTGAAACAAAAGAGAAAGCCATTATCCTTCCGTCAGAAACAAATCCCACTCAAAATTTGGCCTATTGGTGTTTCAGCGACTTTCACGGAAGACCCTTGGCTTTGGTGGGAATGCTCTATGAAAAAAAAGAAGTAGAAAAAGCGAAGCTTTGGAACTTCATGAAAGAAATTGGAAAAACATACATTCTTATTTTTATTGTAGCAGGAGCTATTGCGTTTTTAATTACTCGGGATTTCACAAGATCGCTCAAGAAACTTAGCGACAGTATCAATCATTTGAAACTCGGAAAAAAGAACGAGACGTTAGAGTGGAAGAGCAACGACGAGATTGGACAACTCATTCAAGAATACAACAGCATGTTGTTTCAGTTGGAAGCCAGCGCCGACAAGCTAGCTCAGCAAGAACGCGAAACGGCATGGCGTGAAATGGCACAACAGGTTGCGCATGAAATAAAGAATCCGCTTACACCCATGAAGCTTCGCCTGCAGCACTTGCAACGCTCTTGGCAAGACAATCCCGAAGAATTTCAAACACGCTTGAACGATTTCGTGCAGAGCATGACCGATCAAATAGACACGCTCTCTCACATTGCGCAAGAGTTTTCCAACTTCGCAAAAATGCCGCAGTCGAAAAATGAAAGATTGAATCTTCAAGACATTGTGAAGTCGGTACTCACCACTTTTGAAAATGAGAATCAGACCATTTCATTCTTTCAAAATAAATCTGAAACAGCGTTTATTCATGGAGACAAATCACAAATCATTCGCGTGCTGAACAACCTTATCACCAACGCTATTCAATCCATTCCAACCGACCGCACGAAAAAAATATCGCTCGGTTTACGCTTTTCGAAAAATCATGTGACTATAAAAATCACTGATAACGGAAACGGAATTTCGTCCGAAATTTCGAAGCGTATTTTCATGCCTAATTTCACTACACGGAGCACTGGAAGCGGACTTGGTTTAGCCATGGTGAAGAGTATTGTTACCCAAATGAATGGAAAGGTTGCATTCAGAACTCAGGTAAACAAAGGAAGTTCGTTCTTCGTTATTCTTCCATTAGATCAAAAAGCATAGGCCTGCTAGGAGCCGCGTCATTCGCGAAATTAGAAACCTGTAGATTCAAAATATAATCCCCGTCTGAAATTTCATTCGGAACATAAATCAACTCCGTAATGGTTTTCTGAAAGTTCGGCGCTGCCGGAACATTCCAAAACAAATGATGCGCAGCCAAAGCCCCGCCGTCTTCCTCGCGATCTACGCTAGGTAGGTCGATGAGCAAATGCTGAACACCCGCATCAACAATAAGCTGCATGGCGCCCAATGTTAAATACGGAAAATTCGTTCCGGAATATTGTCTCTGCACTTTCGAATGATCATTCGGTTTTGTCCGAATAATGAGCGCTTCAACATGTAAATCAAAGCCTTCCAAACTCTCTTCACTTACGACCCAATCTTGCGAAGCACCTGTTTCAAGATTCTGCGAAAGGTCCTGCGGAAGGTCTTGCGAAGCACCTGTTTCAAGATTCTGCGAAAGGTCCTGCGGAAGGTCCTGCGGAAGGTCTTGCGAAGCACCTTCGGAACGACCTTGTGAAACACCTTGTCTCAACTCAACAGAAATAACCTTCGCCAAATAATGCGAAGAACCTATACTTCTCACCACCGGAACCTCCGTATCAATGATATGTCCCACATTCTCCGTGTGCGTTCCATGTCCATGCGGATTAAAATACACATCGCGAAAATTCACCGCGCCTCCGTCTGCAACTGACCCCAAGAACTGTTCTGTGCGAACGGGCTCAATGCGCATAGGCAGTACATACCAGGCACGTGGACCATTCGGACTTAATGCAATGCTAAGATCCTTTCCTTTTTCGGTTTGAAAATAATAGGTGCGACCGTCTTTTTGAAGGGTGAGTTTCATGTTACAAGATTAAATAAATAATGTTGAAATAATGTGGTCGGAAATAAGCCATCCCTTCGGCGTTAGTCGAAATCCAGAATCATCTATTTCTGCATTTCCTCCTTCCACAAATTTGAAAAAATTCTGCTCGTTATCTTTTCTCCAATCATCTGGAAAGTCTTTCCAATCTAATCCATCACAGGTTCGAAGTCCAACCATGATGCGCTCGTTCCAGCTATCCACTTCCGTCAATTCTTCAACTTCGAAAAAATCTTTTTTCAATTCAATTAAGCGAATGTATTGCGGATTATTCGAAATGTTCCAACGACGTTTTCCTTCCGAAAAAGAATGGGCGGAAGGCCCAATTCCAACATACGGAATGCCTTTCCAATAATTGCTATTATGCACAGAGCGATGGCCCGGCTTCGCGTAATTGGAGAGCTCGTAATGTTCGTATCCGAGAAGCTTCGCGGTTTCATCTAAATACAAAAAACTCTTTTCAACTTCTTCGTCTTTTTGCGGTTCTAGTATTCCTTTTTTCTGTCTCGCACCAAAGACAGTTTTCTCTTCAACCGTTAGGGCATACGCACTGAAATGCGGAATTTCCAATTGAAGCAATTGCTCCACATTCGACTGCCATTGGGAAAACGTTGCAATGGGAATTCCAAAAATAAGATCCGCTGTGATGTTGGTGATTCCCGAATCTTGCGAGCGCTTAATCGCGGCTTCCGCTTGCGCGCCGGTGTGCTTGCGGTTCATGTATTCGAGGTGCTCGTTGTAAAAAGATTGAACACCAATGCTCAGCCTGTTTATTCCTATGCGCTGAAGCATGCGCAAATATTCAGGCGTGAGGTCTTCCGGATTGGCTTCCAACGTAATTTCTTTCGCCGAAGACATTCCTTCGCCCAAGCTTTCCAACATTCTTCCGAGCTGCGATTCAGTAAGCAGCGAAGGGGTTCCTCCGCCGAAGTAGATCGTACTTATTTCATGTTGAACAATCTCTTCCTTGCGCAGCGCCATTTCCTTCAACATAGCCACAACCAAATCTTCTTGCGCATCAAGCTTCGTTGAAAAATGAAAATCGCAATAGTGACAGGCATGCCTGCAGAACGGAATATGAAAATAGACACCCATCATCTGCGCGAATTTAGTTAGCTTCGCGTACGTAAGACGAATAAGAAATGAAGGCCACTGTAAATAACGCTACCGCATTCGAAGTTTCTTCGAACATAAACAGTAAAACCGTTGTGTTAAACGATCAGTCGTTACCGCTAGACCTGCTTCAAAATGGGGCTCATCTGCATTTTGTGTGGAAGGGTAAAAGTGTAAACGTGGAGGTTCTTTCTCTTTCCAAGGAAGAGAAAAAAGTTGTGTTGAAGGTGAACAATAAAACAACGGAGGTTCGTTTAGAAGAACCGTTGGACGCTTTGTTGAATTCGCTTGGATTCTCTTCGGCGAGCAGCGCGAAAATTAAACAAGTGAAATCTCCAATGCCCGGACTTGTGCTTTCCATAAGTGCTGAGATTGGAAAAGAAATTAAAAAAGATGAGCCTCTATTAATTTTAGAAGCTATGAAAATGGAAAACGTAATCAAGAGTCCAACCGACGGGGTAGTCAAAAGCATTTCAGTGAATGCCGGACAAGCCGTTGAAAAAGGATCGGTCATGATTACTTTTGAATAGTCAAATGAAACAGCTGTTTTTAAGCATAACTCTATTGTTCGTCGCCTTTCAGGCAATGGCACAACCGTGTGCCTCTGTGGCCAACAATGTTCTTTGTGCAGATGCACCCGCGGCTACGGACCAACTGTCTTCAAGCCCATTCAACACCGGGTGTTTCAGTTATTCAATGACAAATTTTTACAGCTTTCATACTGGAACCACTCCAAATGGTGTTCTTGAAGCGGCACTACTGCTTCAGGATTGCGATGATTTTTCTGGGAACAACACCATGGGTCTTGTGGTTGCTGAACTAATTCCTTCCTCAGACCCGTGCTTACCGGCTTCATACAACATAATTAGTCCGTGTTTCTCTACAGATTCAAGTGAAGTTTTTTTCGTGGGTGGATTGCTTCCTGATCACGATTATGTGATTCTAGTTGGTTCAGATCACGACCCTCTTTTCGGAATTTGTTCATACGATTTATTCATTGGAGGAACTGTGGTAGATATTGCAGCAGGAACTTTCCCCTTTGAAATTGTTTTAGGTGAATCGTCTTCTGCGATGGCTCAAGGAGGAAGTTCTGGGACCGTATACACCTGGGATCCGATGCCAGAATTCAGCGAAATTACTAGCGATTCAACCATGACCTTTTATCCAACGGAAGAAGGACAAACCATTTCTATTTCCGCCGTTGGAACCATTGGCGACTGCACCGTGAATGCTCCCATTTTCGTTCATATTCTTTCCCCGATTTCAATTTACAATGCACTTACTCCGAACGGAGACAACATTGACGACACCTGGACAATCACCGGCATTGACAGACCGGTATTCGAAGCAGCCGTGGTTAGCGTGTTTGATAGGTGGGGACAACAAGTTTTTAAATCTCTCGGATATCGCACGCCTTGGGACGGAACAAACAACGGAAAGTTTTTACCAACTGGGGCCTACTACTACGTAATTGAATTGAATACTTACAACTTGTACATACCACCGTATGTTGGAATTGTTTCAATAATAAGATGAAAAAGCTCCTGGCAATCATAGCGCTTTTGTGGAGCCTTAGTTCCAATGTGCAAGCTCAACAGCTTCCGCATTACACGAATTTCACTTACAATTATTTAAACTACAATCCTGCTGTAACAGGCAGCACCCCTTGCTTAGAAGCTAGAGTAGGGTATCGCAAGCAGTGGGCTGGATTTCAAGGCGCGCCAACAACAGGGTATGTAAACGTTCACAACAAGTTTGGGCAACGCCAATACAATTTTCACGGGTTAGGTTTTATGGTGGAAAACGATACCTATGGACCATTCGGCAGCACCTCATTGGTTGCAAATTACGCCTACCACATGAAGCTGACGAAGGGCTATTCTTTGTCTGCTGGAATTGGCGTAGGCTTCACCCAATACCGCCTTGGTTTAGGTGGAATTTCCATGCCCGACATTGAGATTGATCCGGTGATTGGAAACTCTTTGGGTAGCATTGTAGCCCCTACAGTTAACTGCGGATTGTGGCTTTACCGAAAAGATAGATTCTATGGTTTATCCATTCGACAACTCACACAACCAAAAGTAAAAGGACTTCCAGATACCCAACTGAGAAGGCATTACACACTCGCGTATGGAAGGTCAATACAAATGAGTAAAAAAGTAAACTTTAAGCCTGCGATGTTATTGAATTATGTCGGGAAAAGTAAGCCTTCATTAGAGGGACAAGCCATGCTCGAATTTAATAAAGTAATTTCAATCGGTATTGCAGGCAGAACCGGTCACGGAGGATCTGCGCTTGTGAAATTAGATGCGCTTCCATACTTAACCATTGCATACGCTTACGACATTACCGCAAATCGCTTGCGCTATGCCGCTACCAACACGCATGAGATAACCCTTGGGTTCAGAGCATGTGGACTCAAAGAACGCAATCACGTTCCCTGTGCAGCCTACGACTGATGAACATAGAAGATTTTTTCGAAACATGTCAAGCCATTAGCGAAGAGGTGACTTCTGATTTGCCCTTCGACGAAAGTGCTTTGGTTTTTCGGATTGAAAATAAAATCTTCGCCATGGTTAACCTCGATAACTTCGAAAAAGGAATCAACCTCAAATGCGACCCCGAGAGAGCCATTGAACTTCGTGAAGAATACAACGGCATTCAACCCGGTTATCACACCAGCAAAAAACATTGGAACCTTGTCATTCCGAACAGCGACGTTCCCGATAAGTTGTTGAAAGAACTTGTTCAGCATAGCTTCGACCTGGTTAAACCGAAATCAAAGAAGAATAAATAGGTTTACTGAAAGATACTCCGTAAGATTTTTCAAAAGAAGCTTCGCTAATTAACCCCTTGCCGAAGGCATCTTTCGAAGAATCTTGCTTGCATCTTGCAATTACATCTTTCGAAGAATCTTGCTTGCATCTTGTAATTACATCTTTCGAAGAATCTTGCTTGCATCTTGTAATTACATCTTTCGAAGAATCTTGCTCGCATCTTGTTAAAACACCTTTCGCAGAACCTTGCAATGCATCTTGTAATTACATCTTTCGAAGAACCTTGCTTGCATCTTGTAATTACATCTTTCGAAGAATCTTACACCAACGTGTATTTGTACGTTTTAAACCCAAACGCATGCTTTTCATCAACCTCCTGTTCCAAGATTAACTCTCTCGAATACAAACTCGCATCGAATTCAGGGAAGTGGGCATGAGCTCCAGGGAATTCGCCTTCAATGTGTGTAAGATATATATGTTGAACAAAGCCTTCACGCAGGGCCCAAGCATAGATTTGCTCGCCGCCAATAATAAACACTTCTGTTTCGCCTCCTTCGCGAGAAAAACCCAATGCCCGACTTAGTTCGTCGAAGACCACACAACCGGGAGCGTCATAATTTTTATCGCGCGATAAAACAATGTTCACACGATTTTTAAACGGACGAAAAGCAAGCGGAATGCTTTCGTAGTTTTTTCTTCCCATGATAATGTGATGTCCCTTCGTAGTATCCTTGAAGAACTTCATGTCGTTTGGAAGGTGCCACATTAAATCGTTGTCTTTACCAATCTCACGATTCATGCCCATGGCGGCGATTACTGAAATTTCCATTAGATTGCAACTGCGGCTTTAATGTGTGGATGCGGATCGTAGTTCTCAATGGAGATATCGTCCATGGTGAACGCAAAAAGATCTTTCACTTCTGGATTTAATTTCAAGGTTGGAAGTGAGCGGTGTTCGCGGGTCAATTGCAGTTTCGCTTGATCCACGTGGTTTGAATACAAATGCACATCTCCGCCCGTCCAAACAAAATCTCCGACTTCCAAATCACACACTTGGGCAATCATGTGAACCAACAAGGCGTATGAAGCTATGTTGAAAGGAACTCCTAAAAATGTATCGCAACTTCTTTGGTACAATTGACAACTCAATTTTCCTTCAGCCACATAAAATTGAAACAAACAATGGCAGGGCGGAAGCGCCATATCTTCAATGAATGAAGGGTTCCAAGCAGAAACAATGTGTCTGCGACTGTTCGGATTGTTCTTCAATCCGTTTACCAAATTCACAATCTGATCGGTTGAAGTACCGTCTGGATTTGGCCATGAGCGCCACTGATAGCCATACACAGGACCAAGGTTTCCATTTTCATCGGCCCATTCGTCCCAAATAGAAACGCCGTTTTCTTTTAAATAAGCAATGTTCGTGTCGCCTTTTAGAAACCACAAAAGCTCTACGAAAATGCTTCGTGTATGAAGCTTTTTCGTTGTTATAAGCGGAAATCCTTCAGCCAAATTAAATCGCATTTGATGTCCGAAAACACTGTATGTTCCTGTTCCTGTGCGATCTTCTTTCTTCACACCGTGATCTAAAAGGTGTTGTAACAATTCGTGATACTGCTTCATGCATCAAATGTAATTGAGGACAATCAAAAAAAAGTGAGGTGTTCAAAAAGGGTTAACCCCTTTTGACAAGTTTCAAAAATTGCGGAGTCGAATTACAGCTGAAAGCTCACCCATGTAGCATCATCGGTTTGATCTTGTGATCCCTTCCATGTAGCAAACAAATCGTCAATGCCGCATTTGTTGTCTAAGAAGACTTCTCCGCTTTCAATCCATTGAATAAGGCCGCTCATGCGCAGCCGCTTGTTCGACACTTCACCTATCTGATCGTAAAGCCCGTCTGAACACATGACTACGCGCTTCCCTTTAATATTGACTTGGCCACAGGCAACATCGGTTTGCTCAAGATCTAAATGAAGAAACCCCTTCGATTTTGAAATAATTTCAACCTCGTTGCTTTCGTTCACCAACATGAGATTCGAATTCAAACTTCCCCATTCGGCATCGCCTGTTTTTAAATTAACGTGCATCAATGCTAAATCAAATCCGGCAACCATATCTGAGTATTGAACATCGCGGCGCAACCGCTTCTTCAAATCATAAACAGTCCCGCTCACAATTTCCTTCACATTCACTTCGCTAACAAGATGACTTGTTTTCTCAGAGAGAAAATCACTTACCAAAACGGTAAGCAAGGCTCCTGCTAAGCCGTGTCCCGTGCAATCTCCTTGAGCAATGAGAACAGAATCTCCTAAATTTTTATACCAATAAAAGTCTCCTGAAACGGCTTCGGCCGAAGTGCTAAACACGTGCAGTTTCGGCAATACATCCCACGCATCTGTGTGATTTGGTAAAAAGCATTCTTGAACAAATCGCGCGTATTGAAGCCCTTGGCGAAGCTCTTCGTTTTTTTGATTTAATTCAGCTGTTCTATCAATGACCTTCTGCTCCAATTCCTTGTGCAGAATCTCAAGCTCTTGTGTTCGCTTGGCCAATTCTGTTTCATTGTCATACATGTGAATGGCCTCAAGCACAGTAAGCTCCAAATCCTTCGGCTCCCAGGGTTTTTCAATGTATCGAAACAACCTTGCTTTATTCAACACTTCTGAAACTGCTTGTAAATCTGCTTGACCCGTAAGCATAATCTTTTTACTCGCCGGGGAGAGTATTTCCAAATGACCCAACAATTCGCTGCCCCGCATGGGAGACATCATGTAATCGCTAATGACACACAAAAGCTCTCCACCTTCTTCCAATAAAGGGTTTAATTTTTCTAAGGCACTTTCCCCTGAATTAGCCGTTATCAATTCAATTCCTTTTGGCAAAAAACTTTTTACATGTAGCGATAAGACGCTAAGAATAATAGCCTCGTCATCTACAAGAATAATGTATCGTTTACCTCTTCTCAATTGGGGTGGATTTACGATGCAAGATTAAACTATAATTCGCTATAAAGCCTTGTTTAAGCTTGAAATTATGCGTTTACTCAATCGCCTTACGCAGACTAATAATGGCGCTCTTTCCTTTTGTAATAACCGAGTTAATGGCACTTTTTGCGAGGTCAGATAACCCATCTGTTTTCAATTCATTTGAAATTCCTGCAAAGGACAGTCCGTCTGGACGAACGCCAATTATTTCCATGCTAGCTTTTAATTGATGAAGCTCATGGCGAAGAGCTAAAATATCTACACCAACCAAGGCCAATTCCAAGCGGTCCAATTGTGGTGGAAGGTGCGTTAAATATCCGCTAACAACATCTCTCAATGCGCCAATATCATTTCCTACATATTGTTTCAGTACCGAAAGATCTAACTCATCTGTATTTTCATTCCAGTCTATTACCACTTCTGGGGCGTTTACTTCAGTGCCCCACTTTTTCATCACTTCCACCAAAGCTCTTTCTGAATAGGGTTTCACCAAATAATCATTCATACCGGCCTGCTTACAAATTTCAACTTCTTCACGCATAGCGTTAGCGCTAAGGCCAATGATAGGCGTCGTAAGTTTCAGCTCGTCGCGTATGTATTTGGTGGCCTCTAACCCATCAACAATCGGCATCTGAACATCCATTAATACCAAATCAAATTCTTGTTCTTGAATTAGATTAATCGCCTCTTGGCCGTTGTGCGCAATGGTTACAACAACTTCACACTTTTTCAGAATGACTTGAAGAACCATGCGATTCAGCTCATTGTCTTCTACAGCTAAGATGCGAAGACCTTTAAGCGATTTTTGTAAGTCTGTCATTTCTACTATATCCTGTTTCGTTTTTTCAGTCGATATTCTCATTGGAATGCGAATATTCACCCGCGTGCCTTTTCCTTTTTCGCTTTCAATCTGAATGGTGCCACCCATAATCTGAACAATGCTTCGCGCAATGCTCAAGCCTAAACCGCTTCCTCCAAACTTTCGAGTAATGCTAGCGTCTTCTTGAGAAAACGCTTCAAACACCTTGGCCAAATAAGCCATGTCCATTCCAACTCCCGTGTCTTCAATTGAAAAAGAAACGAAGCAAATATCGTTTTCACCACGAGCGAGATGTGAGGTAACTCGCACATATCCTGCTTGAGTGAACTTCATTGCATTCCCAACAATGTTGAAAAGTACCTGGCTTAGGCGGTGCGGATCTCCGAGATGCATAATTCCCCTGTCATCCATTAATTCAATATCGAGGGAAATATTCGTTTGCTTAGCCTTATCTCCAAAAATGCTTAGTGTTCTTCGAATGGTTTCGTTTAGGTTGAAAGGGGTCGTTTCAATGCTAAATTTCCCAGATTCAATTTTCGAAATATCTAAAACATCATTGATAATTGACAACAACGTTGAAGACGCTGAACGCATAATATCAATAAAATAACGCTGGTCTGCATCCAATTGAGATTGTGCCAACTGCTCGGCCATACCAACAATTCCATTCAATGGGGTGCGAATTTCATGACTCATGTTCGCCAAGAACATAGCCTTCGCTTTCGACGATTCTTCTGCCTTGTGACGGGCTCCCTTCAACTCAAATTCCAATTGTTTCATCGCGGTAATGTCCCAATGAATACCAATAGAACCGTGTATATTTCCATCATCGCCTAACAACGGCGCTGCACTCACCAACCAGTAACGTGTTTCTTTCTCTTTATTTAAAACGCGAAGTTCATACACGTCTGTTTCCCCTTCAATACGTGAAGCATTGCGCTCCTTCATACGTTCCTTCTCAAACTCATCTAACAACATCTCACCACCGTCCTTTCCAAACAGTTCATCAATACTAAAACCACTCATTTCACAAAACGATTCATTTGCGTCAATAATGACACCGTTGGGCTCTACCTCTAATAAACCTAATCGAAAATTATCTATAATACCTTTGAACTTCGCTTCACGATTAACTAATAGCTTTTCGGCTATTCGACAAGATTCCTCTAAATCAGCGACGCGTTGACGTAAATAATCTATTTCTTCTTCTTGAGTCATGGGCTTGCTAATTTATACACAAACTGCTTATATAGGTACACAAACTGCATTATTTATTTCACGAAAAAACCCCTTCGTGAGAAGGGGTTGTCTCATACCTAACTAACCTAAACTTATATTTCTGATGCCTTTTCCCAAGTCAATTGAAGGAAAAACTTCGCTCCGTCTGCTTGATGAATGTATTCGTCTTGTTGGAAAGCGTCTGCAACATTCAGCGTAGATACACTTAAAACGTTGCCAGATGCAGATTTCATTGTGAAAGTATATTCGTCTGCTTGAAGAATAATTCCAGGATACCACTGAAACATATTGTCTCCCGCTGTCATTACATCTATCGCTGAAAACACTACTTCACCGCTCTTATCTGCAATTTCAATCTTCACCCCTTGAAGGTTAGCGTTTGCTCCTTCTGGTTGAAGCCAAACGAAATTCAATTTCGCTACGTCTTCCCCTAAAACAGCTGTTGGTGCTGTCTCATCTGTGTTAGAAACACTAGAAGTGGTGTCGGCTACAGTTATTGATGCGGTTGGCATGTAGAATTCTTTCTGACAAGACACAAGGCTAAGAGAAAGAACTGCTGCGAAGATGGAGATTGTGATTGAGTTTTTCATAAGTCAAATAGGTTATGCTTCTTTTACCCCTATCGACCTAAAAAGGTTACACTTTTCTCAAAAAAACTTTACTTTTTTTTATTTCGAAACAGAAAACGGAATCGGAATAAAGACTCCATCGCCTTCAAACCTCAGTAAATACTGACCATTCGCTAAATTCGTAACGTTAAGAGAACTTTGCTCTAAAAATAAATTTTCTTGCTGAACCACTCTTCCCGAAAGATCATAAATGCGATATGCCCGGGCTGAATGCGTTCCTAAAGTGAAATTCAACAACCCTTCCGTAGGATTCGGATACAACTTCGGTTTTACCGATGCAGATTCGTCTATTCCTACACAACACACATAAATAACCTGCGTGTCTCTATTGGTGCAGCCATTATCGTCTACATAGTTATAGGTAACCTGATAAAATCCTGGGGCTACTAATTCAGGATAAAATAGATTTCCACTTACTCCAAAACCAGTGTAATATCCTCCCGTTGGAATCCCTGTCATTTCAACCGGAGGATCTCCGGCCATTACCGTGTCTTGCGAAAGGAAAAGAACTGTTGGCTCGAATAACACGAAATAGTCGAACACATCAGACGAATTCGAACAACCGTTCGCATCTGTAAATGTATAATAAACTTGGTGCGCGCCACCGCCGGCCAAACCGGGGTCAATTGAGCTTCCAACTATTCCATCTCCTACATAAATGCCGCCCAATGGCAGTCCTACAATTCCAACAGGATCGGCAGAAATACAAATACTGTCGGTAGATAGTCCCATAGCCACTTCAGGAATATCATTCACATGAATGGTCAACTGATTGCTGCTTCCTTGACAACCGAACTCGTTGAGACCGGTACAAGCGTAATTGCCTGATTCAGTAACGTTAATGGTTTCAGTCAGCGGACCGTTATTCCATTCATAACTCAAACCCCCTGATGCGGTGAGGTTAACCGAGGCGTTGCCGCAAAATGTTAAAGGGCCATCGGCCGCAATGGTAATCGTTGGTTGCGGCAACACGGTAAAGGTATAATCGTCTGAACGCGTGCTGCAGCCTGGGGTAGTTGTTCCAATAAGGTAAACAACCATGGGAGCATCTACTTCCAACGCTGCCGTTGTATCGCCCGTAGACCAAAGAAAATGATCGGCACCTCCTGCGCACAGAATAGCAGATTTTCCATCGCAGAAAATAGTGTCTCCTGTAATATGAACCGTTAAATATGGATAGTCGCAATTTTTTAATTTACCGAAGAAGGCCTCTCCACCACCGTTGTTCGTGGCTTCGTAGCCACCCACAGCAAGATTTGAGGAAGCTGAACTTCCAGCAAAATACATTTCCTGATTTGAATTAATGACCAAATCGCTGACCGACTCATCAGCACTTCCACCTAAATAAGAACTCCAATAGCGAGCGCCGTCAATTGAATATCCAGCAAAAACAATATCGGTTAATCCGCCATTCGTATTCTGAAAACCATTATCTCCCAAATTGGAAGAGGTTGAATTCCCAGTAATGAAAACACTTCCTGCAGCGTCTGTTGTAACTCCCCAAAGCGATTCGTTTCCAGAACCGCCGTAATAGGTTTTCCAATTCACAGCTCCATCAACCGTATAGGAGGCTAAATATCCATCGAAACTTCCGCCACCGTTGAACACTTGTGCAGCGCCGGGGGTAGATATTCCGTTTATAGATCCTGATTTTCCAACTACATAGAAACGATCTCCGGCAACATGAATAGCTTCAGCGCGGTCTTCACTTGGACCACCAATGTAAGAGGCCCAAGCAATTGCGTTACTGGTATTTATTTTCGCGAAAAAACCATCGTAAGCTCCACCGCCAAAGGTGTTCTGCGCTCCACCAACAGCCATGCCTGAAGAAGAACTGGTCGTTCCTGTAAAATATAAATTGAAGTCACTTGTAGCTACGAGGTCGCCTGCCAATTCAGCACCGCTGCCGCCGAAATAAGAGTATCGAAGAAGGAATCCACCTGGGTCAATCATTCCTAAAAAGAAATCACTTGCGCCACCACCATATGTTCCTTGAAGAGCATCCATGGTAACCAAATCGGTTGAGCTGGTTTCACCAATGAAATACACTTCGCCTTGAAATCCAACAGACAATGAAGTCAACTGTTCGTCTCCACTGCCCCCGTAATACGAGCACCATTCCAATGACCCATCTGGAAATAACTTCAAAATGAAGCCGTCTTTTGGACCTCCACCATAAACAATTTGTTGACTTGAAGAGGCGAATCCAGACATTGAGCTCGTGCTTCCCGCAATGTAAACTCCTCCATAAGGATCAACAACAATGTCGTTTCCTACATCATTTCCTGTTCTGCCGTAATACGTCGCCCACAAGCGTTGATTCAGGTTATTGAACTTCACAACATACACATCGTTGCTTCCACCCAATAAACCTTGATAACCCAAATAAGAAATTAATGTGGTTGAATTGGTTGCGCCCGTTAGATAGTAATCGCCATTCGCATCTGTATAAATTCCACGTGAATCATCTAGCCCTGTTCCACCGTAATAAGAGGTCCAAATAACCGATGGATCCAACACAATTTCTCCTGTGGTGTTCGAAGGAATTTCGAATTGAATTGTATTTCCGTTTACAATGAAATTTCCATCCATACTTTTTTCTTGATTGAAATAAACGGGTTTAGCGTCGCTCACTTCACCCAACTCACCTTTAACGATGAGCGCTCCATTATCTAGTTTTTCCAATTTTTCCGCGCCTTCAACATACATACTAATTTGCTTTGCGGCTTCGGCATCTTTGGCGATGAATTCGTATTTCATACCCTTTTCAGTAACGAATATTCTCCAATCCACTCCCGGATAAATATTTGAAAGTCGCACCTCCTTGAAGGCACTTACCGAATTCGAACTTCCGTCTAAAAAATAATTCTCTGTGTAATCCGTCTTCTGCAATCCCTTAGCAACAGCCGTTTCAGAACATTCTTTCCAATTCACATCTACCCGCTCTGCGTAAACCCCTTCACTGTTATAATGTTTGAACTGATAGGTTAGCCCGCTCTTACGCACAAACACATCCATTTCAGGAGTGGCATAAGTAAACAAAACAGAACGGTCTTGAAGTCCGTTTTCGTTTTTTACTTGCCCTTTATTTTCAATGAAAAAAGAATTGTTAGCTAAAGCGAAATTGCTAGTGAACAGAACAATAACAGAAAGGAGTAGAGTGTATAAAGTTTTCATGCGAAAGTATATTCGGTGTTACGCTAAAGTAGAAATTAGGTTACACCAAAACCGAACGCTCATTCGAACCTTACAAACGTTGCAATGTTAACTCTGCCTTATATCGGGCAGGGTCATCATCTAAAGATGCTGAGTCGCTCCGCGTCCAATCGGATCATAATGAAAAGTAGAATCGTAAACGCCATGAGCGAAGAGCCGCCGTAACTAAAGAAGGGAAGAGGAATACCTATGATTGGAGCCAAGCCGAGAACCATTCCAATATTAATGAGCAAGTGCATGAATAGAATGGCCGCCACGCAATATCCGTATACACGAGAAAATTGTGAGCGCTGTCGTTCAGCCAATGCCACTAATCTGTATATAAGAGCAAAGAACAAGAGTATTACAGCAACACTTCCAACAAACCCCCATTCTTCGGCAACTGCACTAAAAATAAAGTCGGTCCATTGCTCCGGAACATAGTTATTCTGAGTCATTGGACCTTGGTGGAAACCTCTTCCAAACAGCCCTCCTGAACCCACTGTAATTTTCGCCATCTCCGAATTGTAGGTTGCGTCTTCGCGCTCAACAGGCAACGAAAGCATAACATAAATTCGTTCTTTGTGGTGCTTTTCAAGCACGTTGTCTACAATGTAATTAATGGAAAACGCAAGAGTCGAAGCTAAGATTAACGATATAACGGTAACCGAATAAAGCATTCTTCTCGATCGCGGAACAACAAAATTCCGCACGAAAATCAAAGCAAATACGGCCAATCCGAAAAGTGAAATAATAAACGTCCAAATGGAACTCAACTCTCCGAAATAAGGATAGGTCGTTCGCCCTGCACCAATAACAATACTCAGTGTTCCAATAACCACACTTGCGAATCCGGCAATAAGCACATTGCCCGACATGCCTTCACGATACATAACTAAAATAAACGCTAGAAAAGTCAACAACGAACCCACATCGGGTTGAAGTAAAATCAAAAACGCGGGAAGTCCAATAATCGCAAACGCTTGAATACGCATGCGCAAGTTTTTTAACTGCAATCCAGAGCTGGAAATAAATTTCGATAGAAAGAGTCCAACTCCAATCTTAGAAAATTCACTCGGTTGAATACCAAAATCACCAATACCAAACCACGCCTTTGCCCCATTCACTTCCTTTCCAATTACCAATACCAACATCAATAAAAGAACAAAGAAGAGGTATATGTAAACTGCTAACTTGTTAAAGACTTCAGCGTCTAGATAAAGAATTACCACAATTAAAAACACACATGCACCAATCCAAACCAGCTGCTTTCCATACTCTTCGGAAAAGGCAAACGGACTGGGAAGAAGGGGGTTGTATGCCGCGCTGTAAATAGTCATCCAGCCAAACAGAACCAACGTGCCATAGAGCGCAATCGTGCCCCAATCGAGTTGTAGATTCTGTTTCCCCGTCGCCACCATTAATTTAAAATTTTAGCGTTCATCATTTGCTCCTCTCTTGCAGTATTGGTCGTACCTCCTTTCAAGAATTTCTCTATCATCAGACTTGAAATAGGAGCCGCCCACGTTCCTCCAAAACCAGCATATTCAACATAAACCGCCAAGGCAATTTTCGGATTTTCTTTTGGAGCAAAACAAACAAATACACTGTGGTCTTCGCGCGGTTCGTTTTGAACGGTACCTGTCTTTCCGCAAATAACAATATCCGAAAGTTTTATACTGTTCGCTGTTCCGCCTGGTCCAACCACTTTCTCCATAGCGTTTACGACCGTCTCGAAATAATCAGGTTTCACGCCTACATCAATACGAGTAACATATTCGGTACGTGCAGAGCCGCCTCTTCCTATTTGTCTCACAGTGTGGGGTGGGAGGTAGAATCCTCTGTTCGCAATAATGCAAGCCAGGTTGCACATTTGAACGGGATTAATGAGTAGCTCTCCTTCGCCAATAGCAATGGAATAAATGGTTGAAAAATTCCAGCCACCAACGCCGTACTTCTTGTTGTAATATTCAGGGCTTGGGACATTTCCCTTTTTCATGCCGGGCAAATCACTTCCTAGATTGGATCCGAATCCCAGTTTTCGTATTTGCTCGTTCCAAATAGCTAGACCCATTGCCGCGTCGTTTGCCCTGTTATTCGGATCTCTATTCGCTTCAACTACACGCTGAAGGACACCTCTGAAATAGGGATTGCAGGAGTGAACAATTGCCATCTCCAGATCATCCATACTATGTGGTCCGTGGCAACCAATTATACTTCTGTTACATGCAATTCTAGTTTCTTTCGTAATAGAACCCAACTGCAATGCGGTAAGAGATTGCGCTAATTTGAATATCGAACCAGGTCTATATTGCGCTTGAGTGGCTCTGTTAAACAACGGCTTCAAAGGGTCTTTCGCAAGCGCCGCAAAATTTTGTCCGCGCGCCCTTCCCACCAACATGTTGGGGTCAAAAGTTGGGGCAGAAACCAAGGCCAATATTTCTCCTGTTGAAGGCTCTATGGCCACAATACATCCGCGCTTATTCTGCATTAATTTCTCCCCGTACTTCTGCAGTTCCGCATCCAACGTGGAGTACAAATCAACTCCTTCTTGCGCCGCACTATCAAGTTGGCCATTTTCAACACTGTGCTCAACACCCAAATTATCGCGATAAACATATTTAATTCCGCGCTTTCCACTAAGCTCTTTCTCGTAGGATTTTTCAATTCCGTTCAAGCCAATGTAATCTCCCTTTCGATAATCAGGATGCTTCTCTAGTATGTCTTTGTTCACCTCTCCTACATCGCCTAGCACAAGAGAGCCCATACTTTCGGGATATGTCCGTAGGGTTCTCGCTTGAACAAAAAATCCAGGGAATTTATACAGTCGTTCTGCGAAAAGGGCGTACTCTTCAGGAAGCATTTGCTTAATAACTGGAGAGGGTTTGTACTTAACGTTAGGATATGTAACTGATTTTTTTAAGATTTCTTTCAGCTCCTCGTAAGGTAGATTTACAAGTTTGCAAAACTCTAAGGTGTCAAAAGCCACAACCTCTTTGGGCAAGACCATAAGATCATAAACCGTTTGGTTCGTTACTAAAACCTTTCCATTCCGATCAAAAATATTTCCCCTAGAAGGATAAACAATGACCTCTCGCTCAGTAAGTCGAGAACCCCTGTTCTTCCATTCGCTCGTGGCTACCTGAAGCGCAAAAAGACGCACTATGTATATTACACAGATGGTTCCAACTATAAACAAGAAAGTGTACCGGCGATTGTCGTTGTTCAAGGTAATTAACTGCTTTTCTTATTTGGCGAAATTAAGAGTTGCGCCAAAATCATCAGCAATAAAGTTGCAATAGAACTTAACAAAATATGAAACAACTGAAAGAAAAATTTATCCCAGCGCAAAAACTCGAAGAAGATGAGCCACGTATGGTGCGCCAATGTTAGTAACCCAGCGTATGTCGTATACCAGGCCAAACCCATTTTATGAATGCTGGGTTTTAGATTAGAATCATATCCCTCACGTGGGGCAAGCATATTTTGAACTACCGGCTGTAAAAAAGCAAGCAGTAAACACGCCGAAGTATGCAATCCGGGAGGGCCCGTGAACAAATCCATGAATATTCCTGTGAAAAAGCCAACCAACAACAACAACCATCGAGGGGTGTCGAATGGAAACATTAACAAACTGAAAATATATATAAACGGAAGAACCAACCCATCGAAAAGCTGAATTCTACTCACCACCAAAGCCTGCAGCAACACGAATAAGAATATGCGCAAATAATTCATCATTCTTCTCCTCCGTCTGCGTTAATTTGTTGTTGTTGAAGAGAATCTATCTCAATTTTTTCTAGGTTCTTCACAACCTGAACCCATGCAACTTTTCTATAATCTGTAGCGAGCTTAACCTTAATACGATGAAAATTTTCTTCTGGTTTGTCTTCAAGAGCATCAACATTTCCGATTAACATTCCTTCGGGAAAATGACTTGAGAATCCCGTCGTAACCACTGTATCTCCAACATTGATATAGACATGTTTTGGAATCTCCTTTACAAAGGCGAATAGAGGGTCACCACCGGGCCATTCTAAAATTCCAAAATCCCCCGAGCCTTTCATCTTTACCGAACCTTGGAACTTCGTGTGAAGGACGGGCATAACTATCGAGTAATTCTCGCTTACACTGCTAACAATTCCAACAATACTTCCGTTTGCAATAACGCCCATCTCCAGGCCTATTCCTTCGGCATAACCCTTATTTATGGTGAGATAATTTCTTTTTCTGCTCACTGTGGCATTCACAACCCTTGCCGGTGTGTAGGTGAACTGTTGTCTCGCGCCTTGAGATTTGTACACCGCTGTGTCAGATTCCAAATAATTGTTTGGAAGTAAGCTTCGCAATGAGGCGTTCTCAATGGCAAGTTGATCGTTAATTTCCGCAAGTCTCAGATAACTTGTGAATTCATCTCGTTTTTCATAGATGTATCCGGCAAAATCCGAACTGTGCCTTATAAATTCTTTGCGATGAAAATTGTTTTCAGAAAACAAAACGGCGAGCGAAAATGCTTGAAGAACAAGGAACAACAAAAGCACGTGAAATCGTTGCAACAGTGCTAAAAGATTACCCATTCTGCTTTCGTTTTAACGAATTACTCGCGCATTAAGAATTGGAAGCGGTTGATATTCTTCAACGCAATTCCCGTACCTCTTGCAACAGCGCGCAAAGGATCATCTGCAACGTGCACCGGTAATTTTGTTTTACGATTAATTCGAACATCTAATCCGCGAAGCAATGCGCCACCGCCTGCCAAATAAATACCTGTTTTGAAAATATCTGCAGACAACTCGGGTGGTGTATTTTCCAAACAACTCATGATTGCCTCTTCAATTTTCGAAATTGATTTGTTCAATGCGTGAGCAATCTCTTTGTAAGAAACCATAATCTCTTTCGGAATACCCGTAACTAAGTCACGACCGCGAACGCTATAGTCCAAAGGAGGATTCTCTAAATCGTCAATGGCAGCACCCACTTCAATTTTAATTTGCTCCGCAGTGCGTTCCCCAATTAAAATGTTGTGGTGACGACGCATATAGTCTTCAATGTCCTGTGTAAGTTCGTCTCCAGCTACACGAATGTTTTTATCTGTTACAATTCCGCCCAATGCGATAACTGCAATTTCAGAAGTACCACCCCCAATATCGATAATCATGTTACCCATTGGCTCTTCCACGTCTACACCAATACCAATAGCCGCAGCCATTGGTTCGTGAATCAAATAAACTTCCTTTGCGCCTGCGTGCTCGGCAGAATCTTTTACCGCACGCTTTTCAACCTCAGTAATTCCAGATGGAATACAAATGACCATTCGCAAAGAAGGTTGAAACATTTTTCCGCCCTTGTTAATCATTTTGATTAACCCTTTGATCATATCTTCTGCTGCATGGAAATCGGCAATTACACCGTCTTTCAACGGACGAATTGTCTTAATGTTCTCGTGAGTTTTACCATGCATTTGTTGCGCTAAACGCCCAACAGCAACAGTTCTACCTGAAACTCGGTCGCGAGCAATGATAGATGGTTCATCTACAACAACCTTATCATTCATGATAATGATTGTATTTGCCGTACCTAAGTCAATGGCAATTTCTTGTGTTAGGAAACTAAAAAGTCCCATGCTTTTCCTTCTTTAAAATCGGTTAATTGAAAACGCTTCGATAAGCTACAAAGATAAGCGCGCAACAAGCTTTCTAACCAATTGACAAGAATTTTTTTGTGGCGTTCGTTTTGGGTTAATTTCGCAAAAAAATAACTATGTCATTCGAACTACCAAATCTCCCTTATTCGTACGATGCTCTCGAGCCACATATCGATGCTCGCACGATGGAAATTCATCACGGTAAGCATCACGCTGCCTACACCACAAACTTAAACAACGCTATTGCTGGAACCGATTTAGAAAATCTTTCTATTGAAGAAGTAATGGTGAAAGGTTTCGAGAACAATGCCGTTAGAAATAACGGTGGTGGATTCTACAATCACAACCTATTTTGGGAATTGCTTTCACCAACTGGTGGAAAGATCACTCCTACAATGGAAGCCGCTATTAACGAGGCTTTCGGATCATTTGAAACATTCAAAGAAACATTTGCGAAAGCAGCAGCTACGCGCTTCGGTTCAGGATGGGCTTGGTTGTGTGTGAAAGACGGAAAACTTGAAGTTTGTTCAACTCCAAACCAAGACAATCCATTGATGCCAAATGTTGGCTGCTCTGGATTTCCAATTTTAGGATTAGACGTTTGGGAGCATGCTTATTATCTGAATTATCAGAACAGACGACCAGATTACGTTCAAGCTTTTTTCAATGTAATTAATTGGGAAGTTGTTGAGGCTCGCTACAACAGCGCGAAGTAATTCTTCCAAATAAAAAATAATGAAGCCCTCGAGACTCTCGGGGGCTTATTCTTTTCGGGCTCTTAAAACAAAGTTTTGACCCAAATAAACGCGACGCACTTGCTCGTCTGAAGCTAGTTCTTCAGCGCTTCCCGACTTCAAAATATTTCCGTCATACAACAAATAAGCGCGGTCTGTAATTGAAAGTGTTTCCTGCACGTTATGGTCGGTAATGAGAATTCCAATGTTCCGCTCTTTCAGTTTCCAAACAATACGTTGAATGTCTTCAACAGCAATAGGATCAACACCTGCAAAGGGTTCGTCTAATAAAATAAATTTTGGGTCAGTGGCTAACGCACGAGCAATTTCTGTTCGTCTTCTTTCTCCGCCGCTTAGGTGATGACCAATGTATTTTCTTCTTTCTGTCAGGCCAAATTCTTCTAACAGCGCATCTAATTTCTCGGCCTGCTCCTTCTTGGAAAGACCCGTTAATTCAAGCACAGCTTTAATATTATTTTCCACAGAAAGTGAACGAAAAATTGAAGCCTCTTGTGGTAAATAACCTACGCCCAATTTCGCGCGTTTGAACATAGGCATATGTGTGATTTCTTTATCGTCTAATACGACTCTTCCTTGGTTTGGTTGAATTAACCCGGTAACCATATAGAAGCTGGTGGTTTTTCCCGCTCCATTTGGACCAAGCAAACCTACAATTTCACCTTGCTCAACATGAAACGAAACGTCTTTAACAACGGTGCGCTTTCCATAAATCTTCTGTATGTTTTCTGCCTTTAACTGCATAGTGCGAAAATAGGCATCAATGCGCTTCTATTTGCAACTCACGTGGCAAAAGAGCGAAGGTCATGCGATGGTGCTCGCAAGAACCAAATTCTGTAATTGCTGCACGGTGCAACTTTGTAGGATAACCCATGTTTCGATCCCATGCATAATGCGGAAAAATTTCATGCAGGTTCAGCATGAATTCATCGCGGTGTGTCTTCGCTAAAACAGACGCTGCCGCAATGTTCAGAAAGCGCGCATCGCCTTTAATCATGCAGGTGTGGGAATATCCTTCCAAGGGATAAAACCCGTTACCATCTACTAAAAGATGAGAAGGTTTTTTCTTCAATTTCTGCGTAGCCCGCTGCATCGCCGTTATTGACGCGCGCAGAATATTCATCTCATCTATTTCCTGCGGTGAAACAAACTGTACGTTCCATGCTACCGCTTCTTTTTCAATGATAACACGAAGCTCATCTCTGTGCTTCTTACTCATTTGCTTCGAATCGTTCAGCAAAGGATGAGAAAACCCTTTGGGAAGAATAACGGCAGCGGCAACCACCGGGCCTGCTAGGCATCCTCTTCCGGCCTCATCGAGGCCAGCTTCGTTGCTATCTGTATGAAAGGGTAACATATGTTCAAAAATAAAAAAGGGTTGACCGAAGCCAACCCTTTTCACAAAGTATTTATAAGTTAGTTATCTGCAAGCGTGAATTTGATCGGAATGGTCAAGAATACACGTTGAGAAACCCCGTTTTGTTTACCTGGGTTGAACTTGCCTAATTTCTTACAAGCTGCTAATGCTTCTCTGTCTAATCCTTTTCCACCATCAACGCCACGTGTAACAGTGAAGTTGGTTGGCGTCCCGTCTTTTTCAACAACGAAGTTCACGTATACCGTTCCTTCAATGTTCTGCGTCTTTTCTTGCTCTGGGTAAGAGATGTTGTTGTACAAAAACTCATACAACGCGTTCTCTCCACCTGGATAAGCTGGCATCTCTTGAACGAAGGTCAAGGGGGCGTCAACTTTATCTTTCTTATCATCAACGGGTGTGTATACCGCAATCGCATCTGATGGACCCATTGGACCGTCGTCGCCTTCCGTTGTTTCGTCTGCAATTTTCTCATCTTTCAATTTATCTTGAGAAGGTGGAGGAGTCTCTACATTCTCTTCAATAACAATAGACGTAAATTGAATCTGACGCACCGTTGGCGGTGGCGGTGGTGGTGGTGGTGGCGGCGGCGGTGGTGGTGGCGGCTCGTTTGGATCCGTTGGTGGAGGCGCAATCATTTCTGCGTTCATTTCCACCTTCACCTCTTTCTCTTTTTTTTCGCCTTTGGCTAAAATGACTGGCGTGATTAACGCACCAGATACCAAGAAAATACCCGAAAACACTGCAATAGCCAATACGCTTCCGTACATAGAGCGAATTCTATACGCCCCATAAGCCTTGTTTTTGTTTTCAAATACCTGCTCATTACGATCCGATGCCATAATGCTATTCCAGCCCGCTTCAAAGCCAAGGAATGTAACCACAGCTGCCGCTGTAGCCACAGCCACCAAGTCTGAGTGGTTGCTAAGAAAATCAGTTACTGCTGACATAATGGTTTACTTTTATAATGTGCAGTACAGGACTACACACCAATCGTTCATTTCAATTTTAATTCCGCTACTTTTTCTGGACTAAGGAACAGCAAAGCCTCACGTGCTTCCATATCCATAATCGCGCGCTTCTTTACGTTGGTAATGTTCAACTCGTCAATGGCGTTAACAACATTCTTCCACTTTGTGGTTCCAATTGTTTTCACAATAACGAATGGGGCAAGAGAATCGTTTGACGCTTCTGCAATAAGATCTTTGAATCGTAGGTTTATTTTCTCGTCTTCGTCGTGCGAATTGCTCTTCTTTAACTCCTCTCTTTGTTGATCCTTTAATTTATTTACTTGCTCAACGACTCTGCTGTTTCTTTCAAGTAGCATTACACGCAAGCCATCCTTAGAAAAATCTGATTTTTCCAATTTCGTGGTATCCTTTCTGAATTTTCCATGATAGTAGAAAATTTCATCATCGGTTTCACCCACAATAATGGTTGTTGCTAAATCGTCGTCAAGTTTCGTTTGATCTTCTGGATTTTCTACCTCTTTCGGATAGACAATTTCCAGTGTTTTTGGTTTGCTCAGTGAGGTTGCCAGAATGAAGAAGGTTAAAAGAAGGAACGCCAAGTCAACCATGGGCGTCATGTCCATGCGAACCGGGTTCTTTTTGGGTCTCTTTTTCCCGCCTTTTTCGTGGCCTCCACCACCTTCTATTATTTCTGCCATAACATGTTTGTTCTATGCGGTTGCATTATTTGGAACCAGATTCCAAAGTAGTCACCATATTAAATTGGAAAATACTCTTTTCGCGGAACACGTCAATAACTTCCTCTACCTTTTCGTATTCCGTGGTTCCGTCAGCTTTAATGGCATAACGCAACGCTTTATCTCCTTTGATGTCCTTCGGCTCTAAACCATGTTTAGCGGCATCGTCCATAAAGGCTTCGTAACCACTCTGGATCCAATCTCCCAATTCACCATTGATGGAATCGGTAGGGATGCCTTTGGTTTGCTCGTCAAATGCTGCTCTTGTCTTTTCGTCGGCACTTAAGTATTGACTTAGGTTGTTCAACGGCATTCCGCACATACCTAGTAAAGCGAATTTACGCGCTTCGTCTTCGGTAAGTTTTAATTCCGGATGTCTTTGAACCATTCGTGATAACATTTCTCTGCGAATGTCCTTTCCGGCAAGATCGAAGAAAACTCTTCCCTTGTCATCAACCGTAATCTGCATCACTTTTTCAGGCAACAACAATTCAGAAGTTGCACTAGGAACGTCAACGATTACAGGTTCGTTCGGGCGGAATTTCGCAGTGAGAATAAAGAACGTTACCAACAAGAAACCAAGGTCAACCATAGGCGTCATATCCAAGCTAGGAGCGCTTTTGGGTATCTTGAGTTTCGGCATATTTTTAAATTTTATAATTAAGTAAAAACTTGAATTAGTGCTTCGAAGCAAATGTTTGAGTAACTGTGAAGTTAGCCTCGTCCATTGCGAATGTCATGCTATCAATACGCGTATTGAAGAAGTTGTAAAGGATAATTGCAATTGCAGATGCCATGATACCCAAGAAGGTATTGATCAAGGCTTCCGAGATACCCAATGAAAGTGCGGTTGCATCAGGAGCACCAGCAGTTGCCATGGCTTCGAACGAAGAAATCATACCTTTTACAGTTCCTAAAAGACCTACAAGTACCCCTAAAGATCCACAAGTTGAAAGGATAACCAAGTTCTTCGAAAGCATTGGTAACTCTAAAGCTGTAGCCTCTTCTAGCTCTTGCTTAATAGCTGTTACTTTCGCTTCTTTATCTAACGTTGTGTCTTCTGACATTGCCTTGTACTTCAACAACCCAGCGCGCAAAACTGCGGCAACGGAACCTCTTTGCTTGTCGCAAGCAGCAAGTGCTCCGTTAACATCTCCGTTAGCTAACATCTTACGAACGTTGTGAACAAACGTAGAAACACTTCCTTTTCCTTTAGCCATCATAATGCTAATGAAACGCTCAATGAAGAAGATAATAACAATGATATTTACTGCTATAAGAATCGGAACGATGAATCCTCCTTTGTGAACAGTTCCTAAAACGTTTAATGGATGACCTTTTACTGGATCTCCGCCTTCAAAGTTTGCTGCATCACCCAATACAAAGGTGTATAATGCCCATCCGGCTAACAAAGCAATTGGAATTGCGATGTAAGGAAAAATTGAACTGAAGTTGAAGCCGTTTTCTTGCTTAACTGTAGGACTTGCTTTTTTGTTCATGACTGTTAAATTAATTTTCTGTTGTTTTATTCGGGCAACGAAAATAAGGAAGTTTGATCAATTTTGAACACCTCACTTAAATCTTCATCTTTTGTTAACGTTTCGCAAGAATAACGATTCCCTCTTTAGATTATTTAGAAGGTTCTGTTTTCGGTTGGTATTCGAAAGGTTTAGGCCATCTTTCTTAAAGGAACGGCATCAATACATTTGGTGCAGTTTCGCGCGAACGAAGCGACTTACAGTAATGTAGGTGCTGAAAACACCTACTACTACACTAAGCGAAATAAGCAATACACCTAGCTTCCAGAATCCTCCCCCGTCGAGCAAAATCTGAATAATGTCTGCTAAAGACTGCTGATTAAAATATAATATTACTGAAATGGAAAGCCACGCGATAGAAGAAGAAAGTAAGGCGTTCTTCAGGCTTTGCCATAAAAACGGACGCTTGATAAACCAAGGTGTAGCACCCACCAATTGCATGCTTCGAATGATTAGACGCTGAGAAGAGATGGCCAGTTCAACCGTATTCATGATAATGAATGCCGAAATGATCAAAAACAGAATAACAATTCCGCCAATGATGGCGCCCCACTTCGAGATGTTTTCATTGACTGATTGAAGAAGGGTTTTTTCGTAACCCACATCTTTAATAATCGGATTCAGTTTGCACGATTCCACAAAGGCGTCGACCGTTAGACCATCTGCCTTTTCTGGATTTATCTGCACATCTATTGAGGCGGGAAGGGGATTGTAACCCAGCACCTGAACGAAGTCTTCTCCGATTTCTTTGCTGTATTCTGCCTCAGCCTGCTCGCTAGAGGTATAAGAAACCTGGGAGGCGATTCCGCCTCCCTCGATTTCCTTTTTAAAACTTAATATTTGTTCTTCGTTTGCATCTTCATTCAGCAACAATTGCACGGTAAACTGTGATCGAATATGATCTGAAACCTGCAACGCCACCAAATAGAACACTAAGAAAATTCCAACCATAAGTAACACCAACGTTGATCCTGCAAATGCAGAGATGCGCGATATGCTACTGGCTGAAGTGCGAACGAATTGCATGTGCTTATGATACAGAAACCACGTGACCTTTGAAGAATAAATTCTCACCAGCCAACGGATGGTTAAAGTCAATAACCACAGAATTCAATTTAACTTCTTCAACAACACCTTGTACTTGGTGTCCTTCTGGTGTTTCCATTGGAATTACTTCACCAACCGCGAATAACTCTTCATCGAACTCTCCGTCTTCCTCCATGAAATCACTTTTAGGAAACTCCATGTAATACTCTTCCTGCTCTTCTCCATAAGCTTCTGCGCATGGAATGCTAATGCTAAACG
>Ga0304730_1000553_pt1 | contig 32138 bp, 51 predicted proteins | sample M_130628_MF_Meta_FD_190474 | JGI IMG/M metagenome (GOLD analysis project Ga0304730, IMG submission 190474) | Freshwater microbial communities from Lake Montjoie, Canada to study carbon cycling - M_130628_MF_MetaG (v2) (version 2) | ecosystem: Environmental > Aquatic > Freshwater > Lake | place...
GAGTAAAAAAGTTGTGACTAGGGAAGGCTTTGGCTCCAACTGGTATGAATGGTTTAGAGCCTGGAAGTGGGGAAGAGGCATTGAGTTTGTTAGCCATGAGCCACCCAAGTTAAATGTGAATGGGCTGATGATTCCCAGGGGAATGACAGAAGCTTGGGGCTTGATCTTTGATCATTTTGCCTACGCCACAAAGGAACAAGCACAATTCAAGGAAGATTTCTATGGCTATAAGGGACTGGTTGAAGGATGGGAGAAGCTACAACAAACAACCAGCCCAGTTAGGTTGAGGGACTACTTCTCATTCATAACAGACAAGAGCGTTGTTGATGACTCAGCCTAGAACAATCAAATACAGCCAGAGGCTTGGGGATGTGCTTAGATGCCTTCCAGCTTGTAAGTATTTAGCAGACCAAGGGCATGAGGTGTTCTTTGATTGCTTTGCCCAATATCATGGTGTCTTTGAAATGGTTTCCTATGTAAAAGCTGGCCATAGGCAGGGAGTCACTATTGACCTGGAGATTTGGCCAGCCAGGTATGAAGAGTTTATAAACAGCAAAAAGACCTGGCACGACTTTGTTTATTCCCACAACTCAATCAAGGATGCAGACAGAACTAACATTATCCTGGACAGACTAGAGAAAACACCAGCAGAAGGGCTACCCTCAAATTATGTCTTGGTTGCACCATTTGGCATAAGCCAATCATACAAAAGAGACCCAACCCTAATTATACAGGATGCAGTTAGAGAGTTTGGCATGGATAAGGTTATTGTTTTATGCCCATCAGAGGTAACTATCCAGGGGCTTAGAACTTACACTGCTCCAACAATTCAAGATATGGCAAAGGCAATTAGGGATGCAGAAGAGTTCCTGGCTGTTAATTCAAGCCCAATTATCCTGGCATCTGCTGTAAGAGATGGGAAAACAAGCAGACTCTATGGAGAGAAATTTGAGCATAAAGTTCAGAATGTCTTTGATTTTGAGGGGCTTGTAATAATAGATTGACAGGGGTGGTGGGGTGTGGGTGGCTTAATCCAAACTTCCTATTTCAGTTCAGACTTGAACTACATGATAATAGACCTGTGGCAATCTGTCACTGGTCTTGGTTCAAATGCTGTTTCTGCCAGTGTAACAGACTTGGCAGTTTCATCTGAACTGGATGTGGGTGGAGATGTTTTTAGAATTACACAGAGTGCAGTTGTCTGTGCATCCATGATTTCTGCCCCTGTAATTGGAAATCTTTGCACGGTATCTGGTATTGAAAGGATGATTGCTGGATTCTCACAATCCACAGACGGCCTTTCTTATACAATAGACTTGGCAGAGATTACAACCTAACACCATGGCTTCTATTGAAAGAGAGGTTGAGAATGGGCTTCTCAACGCTGTCTCTGCTGTAACTGGTCTGAATGCCTACACAAGTGAAAGAGGAGATGCAAGACTACTCCCCAACATGGTGGCACAAGCCCAGATTGGTTCTGAAGTTCTCGGCCCCTTTACAGGTGTTTTTAGCATCCCAGCAACCATTACCTATACAGCCAGGGCTGATTCAACAACCAGGGTGGCATTCGATGCTAAGTTCCAGGACATCATGAACGAGCTTTATAGGGCTCCAGACCTGCCAACCTACATGACAAATGTTTCAAGCATCTCTGTCTATGTTGCTAAAGTAACAAGTGAAAGCCCACAGATCATTGCCCAGAATAGAACCTGGTCAAAAACAATCACCCTAGACATCAGTGCAACAGCTAAAAAATGAGCCAATCAATTCAACTTAATCTGGAGAATGCCATTGCAAGCATTCTTTCCAGTGTATCCAATGTTAATGTTTATACTGCCAATCGCGTTGGAGGTAGGCTTTTCCCATATATAACCATCCAAGCATCAATCAACTCCCAGCTTCTTGGGAATTATACTGGTGTTTATGATTTGAATGTTCTGGTGAATTATTCAGATACCGCTGATAAGATTACTCAAGAGGGTTTTGATTCAAAGTATTGTGATATATTCAATGCATTCTATGAGCAAACACCAACCTTGGTAGTTAAGATTCAGAATGCAATATCAAGCACAAAGGTATTCATGGCTAGGATTGTAAGCCAGACCCCATCCATAAGAACAGACAAGGATGCATGGCAGAGAGGCTTAACATTGAATGTGTTTGCAACACCACAATGATTGCTATTTTACTCATCTCTATTTCTTTTGTTTTTTGCTCATGCTCCCCAGTGCAGGTGCAGGAATACAATCACCAGACTAAATACCCAAACACACCAACCATGGGAGATGCTGACAGGGCTGGAGCCTTATGAGTTCTGAGGTTGATTGGTCAAAAGTATCTGATGAGGAGAAGATTGGGGCATTATCTTATCTTTTTGATGAGGGATTTATTGAGGCTTACCAAGATGAAAGTGGTGAATGGTTCATTAGGGTCACAGATGCAGGTTCAGAACTATGAGTGAAAATGACTCCAGTGAAATAAAGGAGCGCCTGGCCAGGATGGAAGAACGCCAAAAGAACATTGGAGCCATGCTTGAGATGAGTCTTTCCAGGTATGCAGACCTTGTGAACAGAGTAAATACCCTGGAAATTCTGAAGCACAGAATGCTTGGAATGGTTGCTGTATGTGGATTCCTATTCACTATTGGATGGGAAATCATCAAATCAAAATTTCTTACTAAACCCTAACTTGACATAAAGGAGACATTACTATGCCCGCAACGACTATTGGACAACCCGGATTGGTATTCGGCGCAACCACTGAAGGAATTGGACTAGTTCAAAGCTTCAGTGAAACACGCAACATTGAGAAAAATGAAATTCGCGATCGGACTGGCGACATCGTTGGAATTGCATACTACAATGCAACCACTGGATACAGCCTCTCTGTTGCTGTAACTGGTTCCTTTGTTGTGACCGCCGGAGCCGCCTTGGCCGCCTTGGCTAATGCAACCACAGCAGTTGGCACTGGTTCCCTCCGCATTGATTCCATCACCATTAACAAGAGCAATGATGCCTTTGTTACCCTGGACATCAGTGCCACTGGATACCCTAACGTAAGTTAATAAAAATACTGGGTTCAATCCCCAGATCATGAAATCCTAAAATGGAAGGCCATACTTACTGGGGAACCACAAATCTCAAAGTTGCATCTGCCGTTGCGGCGTTTGGTGCAAAGCCCAGACCTGTTGATCCTGTAACCAGGGTAATTAGAGATGGACAGCAACAAGTAACATTTTGGTTCATATCTGATGGCAATGGAGACATTGCAAAGAAGGAAATGGAAAGAACCTGGGCAGATATGCAATCTGACCAGGAATCTCCAATCAGATATGTTAGAGCGGCCTTGGAGAATCGTGAGACACTTCTTGGTCTTGTGAAGCGTGCAGAGCCAATAAGAATTATCCAGATAGGTGGGCAAACCCTCATGGTGCCGGAGAATGCCAGCCCAGAAAGAAAGAAGGCACTTTTAAGACACATATGAACGACATCCTAGAAGAAGCATTAGCATCAGCCTTTGTGGCTCCACAAAAGCAGTTTAAGGGAGAAACCCTTGCACCATATACAGAAGGCTCCAGGCTTCTGATGATACAGGCCAGGAGTGACGAGGACTCAACCGCATTCTTTGTCTGGGCTTTTGTGTTCCTTCATATTCAGATTCAGAAGAATAGAAAAGAGGCAATCAAACTTTGTTGGAATAAAGACCTATTCAGAGAATCTGTTCTTGATTGGATTGCAGATAAAACAGATTCGGACAGGGAGGATGCAAGCAATCTTGTTGCATCAATTCTTGATGAGGCAAGCAGGGGGCAGGTTGAGCCTATACCAACCCCAGGGACAACAACCCAGGGAAACTAACACTGCCAACTGGAATAGCGGCATCTGTATTCTCGTTGGCACAAAGAACAGGCTGGAGTATTGACTATATTATGTGGGAGCTTCCAATCAGCTTATTAAACCAGGCAAACCATGTTCACCTGTGGATGTCTGGTTTTAAGTTGAGAAGGAGGGGTTATTTAGATACTGCCAACATTAAAGACATTGAAAAACAATTAGGCTTATGAGCTTCAAACTAGATACCAGGCAATTTGAAAGAAGGCTGGAGCAGTATGTTCCCCTGGCCAGAAAAGATATAACCAATGAGCTTAATAGACGCTCAGCCAACATCCTCATGAAGGCAATTGCAAATACAGAAAAAGCCAGCCTGGGGGCTCTAAGATCGTTATTCTCTAGGAGTGCAACGGTAATGAGGGCAACAACAAACAAGAAAACAGGCATAACCAGGATTTCAAGGCCAAGGCAGAAAGTTGTCCATGGAACCATGGATGGCTACAGAATAGCCAATTATAGAAGGAACATAAGGATGGGCAGAAGGCCAACAGGGAACCCTCCTGGTGGTGGATTAGGTGGGGCATCAATGAAGGCATACATAAGGAAAACATTCAAAGCCTTGGGCAGTGCAGTTGGTTATTTGAAATCTGGATGGTTGCCAGCATTGAGAGTTTTCAAGCAAGCAGGTGGAGCCAAAGACTCTGCAAAATTAAAGGGCAAAAAGGGAACAGCCAGCTTTGGTGGCGGGGTAAGGGCAACTCCTGGTGAAACTATGAGAGCCTACTTTTACTCCACAGCCAACCCCAGGACATTTGCAAAGGGGCCGGTGTCTATTGAATCCAGGCTAAATACAGCACTGCAAAAGGCAGTGGATGAAGAGACACAGGATATGATGGTCTATATATTCAGAAAAATACAGGAGAGGGCTGACAAAAGCCTAATGTCATGAAGAAGATTGCAGAAGGAGAGCTTCTTGTCCATACACAGAAGTCTGCCAAAAATGTAGATAGTCTGAGAGCATACCTGGCAAGTCTTCGGGCTGAATCCCAGAGGGCAAGTGTAAGCATGGATGGTCTTGCCAAAAGCATACTACAGGCTGGGGCAAGGGGATTGTCTTTAGGCAAGGTAGTTAAGGGCTTAGCTGGTGCGGCTGGTTTTGGTGGCTTTGGGGTGGCCGCCTATCTTGCAATTGATAAAATGACTAGAGGGCTGGTGGATGCCCAAGAGGAGTCAGATAAACTTGCAGAGACACTGAACAAGGCTGTTGGGGCAAAGGCCGGAGACAGCATCCAGGGAACCACGCAAAAGATGCAATCCCTTACTAATGCCATCAATGAAAGCAAGGCGGCAATCGGAGGCCAAGGAGCAATGAACTCCATAGCCGCGTTCTTCTTTAATGATGATGCAGACAAAGCGGCCAAAGCCTTTGAAAAGGCAGTTGAAACCAGAATTTCTCTTGGTGATAAACTCATAAAGCAAGAGGCAGAAAGAATTGCCCAGCAGAAAATCATCATGGATTTGGATGATGAAATGGCTGAAGTATTTAAGATCAACATTGAGACAAGGAAAAAGCTTGGAGAGATTGAGGCTAATGATGCACTTACTTCACAACAAAAGCTTCAGATGGCAAATCTTGCCAGGGAAGAACAGGCAGACAAGCTGAGAGCATTAAGGCTCAAGAAGGAGGCTGAAGCTGATAAAAAAATCTTTGAGGAGAAGAAGAAGAATGATGAGGAGTCTGCAAGGCTTTCAATCAAAATTACAGATAATCTGATTAAGCAAGAGGAGGCATTGTTTGAGAAGGGTGCTAAGGATTTTAAGGATGCACAGGAAGAGAAAATTAAGGCGGCGGAAGAGGCAAATAGACAAGTTGCAGAAGCATCCAGAAAGGCGGCTCAAAAGATAGCCGAGCAAGACGCCCAGGCAGAGAAGGACTTTGAAAATAAATCCAAGCTTGGCGGTGGATTATTGGGGTCTACCAAGGGGGGACAACAAGCCCTAGACACGGCAAGGAAGAAGAGGGAGAGCCAAGTTAAGAAAGAGGACTTCAAGACACAAGAAAAATTTTTCAATAACTTGGCTGATGTAGAGAATATGAAAAGAGAAAAGGCTGGACTTCCGCTAGTTACAGCACAAAGCATGAGAGAAAAGGTTGCCGCACAGCAAGCCGCTGGCGAGATGCCTTCATTGGGAGAAAAAATTCAAGCTGGAATGGCTGGAACTGACCCATCGAAACTTGCCAGCATGAATGCACTATCTAAATTTGAAAAAGAAAGGGCTTTCCCAAAGGCTGGGGCAACCCAAACAGCTACTGGGCATCTTGGATATGAAAAAACCAGCCTAAGCGAAGACACTTTACAAGCAATTATGAGTTTAGTTGATCTTATGAAGTCTGGAACCGTGGTGCAATAATATGGGATTCTCAATTGTTGGCTCATCTCTTAACTCGTCCACGACAGCAAAGGTTCTGCAGAGGCAGAACTTCAACAAAGAACCCAATGGCCTGGAGACAATCATCGAGGCTTACGCTATTAAGACAGAGAACAGAGATTTAATAGTTCCAGAGAAGGACACACTCCATTCTGCGTTCTCATCCTCTACAAAGAAATACTCTAGAATGGTCGTAGAGTCTGTAACCACAGAGGAGCAAGACGGAGGCATAACTCAAATGCTTGTTACTTATGTTGGACTAACCTCATCAACTGGATTGCCACCAGCTATTGTAAGGCTTATTCCCACTCCGGGTGCTGGTGTATATGGCCCGCCACTTGTTATTGAGGCAGAATTTGTTACTGATGTAGATGAGTCATTATTTATTAAAGGAAATATCAGCGAAACTTCGTCTATCAGCTTGGGCAACATTGGCTTTGGCTCGGTTAATCAAATGCCACCATTTATCAATGGAACTAAAATGCCGTCCAATCCAAGAGAGCCATTCAAAAGCTCCAATAACATTTTTATAAATCAATACTTTGGCTATTGCACGCAATCACATAGTTGCGAAAGAAGGGGATTATTCCTTATTGCAAGAGTGGTATATGTCGAAACTCAAATTACTTTTGCTTAATAATATATTATGAGAGAAAGCCAACTAAACGAACTTCAAGGCACTAGCATTCTTACGAAGTCATTTTTTAACAAGCTGATTAGAAGGATTGAATGCACAAAGCCCCTTGCTGGTGATGGAATTACCATATCAGAAAAAGAGAATGGGTTTGAAATCTCTGGTGGCGGCATAGGTGGTGCAAGCTTTGCTGGTTATTCAGCAATCACTCTCAATGTCTGCTCCAATGGGACACCATCTACCATTTTGGTTTTTGGTAAGGGCTAGAATTGACACACTAGGACACTTAAATGGCTCAAAGTTTAGACATTTTTATTGATGTAACTAATGGCAACCTGGTTGCTGGGGGTTCAGCTAGGAATGGAACATTGCCCACACTTACCCGCAACGACTCCTATAATCTTCGAGTTCGACTACAAGAGAGAGATGCAAGCGGTTTTCTTAGAGATTTAGATACAACTGGTTCTTCAATTAAGCTTGGTATTGGTGGGATTGATGACGGCCCCAGTGATGGAGCCTTTAAGCTTGTAATCAATTCTGTAACTTCAAATGCAATTACTTGGAACTCTGATGAGGCTACGGTTGCATCCAGGATTTTTACAGCAGTTTCAAACAATGTTTCTACTTGCACTATTTATGGCCTGGAGCCAGATGCCTACCTGCTTACTGCAACACAGCCAAACACTGCCATGTCTTTTGGTGGCTCAAGCTTCACTCTTTTCCCAACCAGTTCAGTTATCATAAGCACCCGCCGCTACCCTGCACCCAGCGTGGAAGCCCAGCAGGTGATTAAGCTTCGCAGAAATCCAGCAGTATATTCTGATTCATTTGTTGCATCTTCTGTTTCTGGTGTTGTCTCCCTGGCAAGAACTCAAATTGGTTCAACTACATTTCCAAGGAATGAAACTTACAACCTTGCAATTGGTGCAGATGCAGAGGGTGGTTCAGTTATCCTATCCTATAATAACAACACGACAACAGCCATTCCAATTGGCTCTAGTGCCGCCAGCTTTGCTGAAGCCCTTACTGCTGTCACTGGAATTGGAGCCAACAATGTTTCTGTTGATTCTGGAAACAATGCTGGAGATTACTCAATTTCTTTTGTTAGGGCTCTTGGCTCCCAGGCTTTGCCATATCAATTGGTTCTTGATTCTACTGGTGTTATCTATGGGAGCTATCTTGTGGCGTCAGTCACCATGGCAACATCCGAGCTCGACGAGCTTTTTGCTGAGGCTGGAACTGATACCATTACCCCCACCATTGAGATTGAGCTTACCCAGGGTGGAACCCCCAAGACGGTTTACCAGGGAACAATCAGTGTTCGCCGTGACCTTATCACCACAGGGGCTGTAGTCCCAGCAGACCAGGCATCGTACTACACCAAGGCTGAAGCTAATGCCCTTTTTGTTGAAGATTCAACTTCCAATGTTGATGCAACCAATAGGAAGCTATATAACTCTAGTGGTTCAGTATTCTTGGATTGGCAGAACAATAGCATTGGAACTGGCTCAACCATCCTTGACCTTTCTGGAACAGCCGTAACAATCACAGACAGCTACAACATTGGGATTGGTTCAACCACTGGAACAAAAATTGGGGTTAGCACAGCCTCAAAGCTTGCCTTCTTTGGCTCTACTCCAATCACTCAACCCGCAAATCCAAATGTTGTAACCAATCTGGTAAATCTTGGACTGCTACAAAGTGGCTCGACTACCTATGGAGTGCTTCCGCTTTCCTCTAGGACACTTACAGCAGTAACTTATACCACATTTGGACTAGTTCCATCCAATAATGTTATTTCTAAAACAATTACAATTACTGGATGCCAACTGAATGACATTGTTTTGCTTGGGTTGCCCGCTGATATTGAGGAAGGGCTTGCTTTTAGTAGTCACGTTGTTACTGCTAATCAAATTCATATTGATGCTCTAAATGTTACTGGAAGTGGAAAGACACAAAATGCAACAACATTTAGAGTCACCATCATCGGTTATTAACTAGGGGCTAATGCCCTAACGAAATCCTTATGGCTCAAGTTCTCCACGCTAGTGCAAGTGGTTATTTCCCTGCTTGTATTCAGACTGCCCCAGCAGATAAGAGCAATCTTGTTGGTGGGACATTGGAACAGATAATGGAATTGTATTGGAGGGTGAAGGCTTGGAGGCTTGATTCCGTATCTGGGAGCATAGATATTGATGGAGAAATTATTAACTATTCTGCATCACAGCAAACGCTTGGTTCTGTTAATGCAATAAGTGAAACAAATCTAGTATGCAATCCATATCCACTTATTTCCGCAACAGCAAATTATTTATTGAACGGAAGCGATAATCTATCACTTGATGTAAGTCTGGGTGGTAATTTCTACAAAGAAAATGAAATATATTATATGGAACTTTATTTCAATATGCTTTTTGTTACTACTCAAATTACGACATATGTTCCATTTGTAAGTAGTGGCGGTCAGGTTGGTTCTCTTACAATAAATGGGCTTTCCGTTCCCTTGTATGGAACCGTGGACGGCCCAGCAAGACCTATTACTGGAAATCTATCCGTATCAATATCTCCTATCGCATATTGGACTTATGCCCCTTGACCTTGACACCCCTCCTCTCTTATGGAACAAATCTTAACCTTCATTCAGTCGCAGGATATTTTTGCTTGGGTTGGTGCTTTGGTTGCCCTTCTTTCTGCCGTGATTGCAGTTGCCTCTTTAATTCCTGGTGATGAACCAGAGGCAACGCTAACTAAAATCGTTTCATTCCTTTCCAAGTTTTCGAGGAAATAAAGGATGTGGGAGGCTATTCTTGCCTCGCTTGCTGGAGTCATTGGCATTATAGCCTGGTGGACAAAGAATCGTGCCAAGACCCGCAGAGAAAGAGATGATGAACAAATTGCTTACAACCGCAGGCTTCGTGACTCGGAAGTCGATTCTTGGATTCATCGCAGGTAGTTTGATTTGTGGGTGTGCAACCACCCGCCCTTATGACCTTGGGCAAGTTCCCAACCAAGATTCAATCTCAGACTTCATCATGCGATGGGACAAGCTGGACAGAACCAAAGCAACTCAGCAAGAATACAGGGAATTATATGGGCAGACACTCAAAGCACTATCCAGGAGCCTAGAGGAGACAGAACGATACAAGTCTAGGCTTGAGGCACAATGACCCTAAAGCAAGCGGCTGAACGCTCCAGGGGGCATATAGAGCGTTTGGAGCCCACCTTTGGAGCCAGGGTGGCTAAGTGGTATTCAGAGTTGCTGGACAAAAAAATACCTGCTCTTATCTACTGCTCAGTCAGAACACCAGAAGAACAGGAGGAACTTTTCTCCAGGGGTAGAACCAAGCCTGGAACCAAGGTGACCAATGCCAGGGGAACACCAGCACAGAGTCTGCACATCCATGGAAAGGCCATTGATGCCGTGCCCCTGGCTCGTTCTTCTACTTGGGAATACTTCACAGCCTGGGATGATGAGCTTACCTATGGAGTCATGAGGAAAATAGGGGAGAAGCATGGCCTAAGATTCTTAGAATGGGAGACCCCACATTTTGAGGACGCCAATGTTTCTGGGTGGAGGGAGCTTGTTTTAATTCCAAAGAAAGAAATCCAAAAAGCTGTGAACAAAAAAACACCCTCTGTTGCTAAAAAGAATCCATGGTCTAGTCGTTGAGGATGACAAAGAGCATTGCTATTGTGGCTGATAATCAATTCACAGCTAGTCACCTACAGCACCTTCAGCAAATAAAGGCAGTGGCGGCTGATATGATTGATGATAAATATCGTCGTGGCCAGGCACAGCATGGTGGCAATTTATGGGGAATGTCCACAGCAAGGATTGTTGAAGCTTCTCTCGAGGAGGCAACGGACCAAATGACATATCTTCTCACGCTTCGTCAGCAGACGAGAATCATCATGGAACTTGCACATGAGGGCATGAAAGATGATTCAGTCTGTGCCACAACTGCCAGAGAGAATTGTAGGACAATCTGGTATGTTCTAACAGGTAGTGATGATGGCGCAAAAATTTAAGAAGTTCCTTGCTGTAACCTGTTCTCACGGCCACCTGGCTGATGCCAAGGCCACCAGGGCTGTGCTTGAGTTTAAGAAGAGATGGAAGCCAGACACCACCCTGCACCTGGGGGATGCCATCGACTTGGCCGCTTTTAGGGCAGGGGCAATGAGGTCTCCTGACTCAGCAGATAGAGCCGCCAGCATTGCAGAAGATTTCAATGCGGGGATAAACTTTTTAAGGTTATTAGAGCCCAATGTGTTTTTTGTAGGCAACCATGAGAATCGTGTTTATGAACACCAGTATTCTCCCAATGCAATCCTGGCTCATTGTGCCACCAGTTGCTTGGCTGACCTTCACCAGGTCTGTAAAGATTTGAGGGCAGAGATTGTCCAATACGACATCATGAAAGGCTGGAGGGAATATGGTGGCACATTGTTTGGGCATGGCTGGATGTTCAATGAGCACGCCGTCCGTGACCATGTGGAGATGATGAAAAAGCCCATTGTCATTGGGCATCTGCACAGGGTGGACAGGGCGGCTGGAAGAAGTGTGGGGGCTCCAGTGGGCTGGACAATTGGATGCCTGGCCAATGTTGATTCAATGACCTATGCCAGGAGAAACAGAAGCATCACCAGGTGGCAACATGGAATAGCCTGGGGAGAATACAATGATCACGATTGCATTGTGAATGTTCTTTCACCAACCAGCAGTGGAGAGTGGAGGTTCCCAGTATGAAATCCAAAAATAAATCATGGGCAAAAATAGGATTCAAAGGGGAGTGGGCTCAGACACTCCATAAGTTTCTTTCCAAACAACAAGATGATCTTCCTCCTGGCTGGCTCACAGCAGACAGCGCCTTAAAAAAAATGGGGCTGAGTGGTGCAGTGTGTAGCCAAAGAAATAAACTACTGAAGAGAATGTGTGATGATGGCTTTATAGAGAAAAAGGACTTCAGAATTTTTGATAGTTCTGGCAGAAGAATCACCCCAATCACTCACTATAAATTAGTCAAGGCTTCCTAAGTTGCTGATGGTCAATTAAATTCTCCTGAAGAAAAACCATTGACAAACCCTCAACATATGTTAAGTTGTGGGCATGACAAAAAACAACAAGTTCTATGAAGGCCAGTATGTGCTGGCCAATGATTTGATTGGGTTTGGAAATGGCAGAGAGAGGAGAGACCTTAGAGTTAGGGTTCTCAAAATCCTTGGGCCGTATGATGTGCTTGTTATTACTGCAAGCATCATTGATTCTGGAACCAAGCTAGTCCTAAACCCATCACAGCTTGAAGATGTAAATGATGAAGGCAACTGGGTTAAGGCCGCTCCTGGTGAGTATGCCCAGCCCATCAACTAAACCAACCAAGAAAGAAATAAATCCTATGCAAATACTTGAAAAGACAACTCAGAAAAGAAAGTTCAGTCAATCTTGCAATAGCAAGCAAGAGTTTTTTGACTTGCTTGTTGAGCTTCGTGACAAGGCAGAAAAGAAACAATACAACCCAGAGAATACATTTAGCAAAGAATATCAGCAGGGCTTTGGAGATGGAGAATGGAGTGTGCTTAATTCTTTGATAGATGAACTTGCAAAGTCACCAGACAGCAGAACCTACTAACCAAGATTAAAAAGTCATTGACACATTAACCACAAACCTTAAAAGAAAAGAGGAACACAAATGAATATATTAAAAGCGTACATCTTCATCACACTTGGAATGTTTATTGGCATGGGGATTTATTCCTGGATTGAGTTTTTGTCCAAATGATTATTGCAATTATCATTGGCATCTGCTCCATCTGCTTTGCTGTTCTGATGAACAGAGTAGGCAATGCTATCCAGCAACAGGAACAGCACAGGGAAAAGTTTGCCATGCTTGTTGCCCAGGAACTGCATAGGCTTGACTTAGCAATCAAACACAACAACAAGATGATTGCCCAGGCAGAGGCAATGCTTGAGCCAGAAACCAAGTGGTGGGGTAGGAACTAAGTTCTAAATGAAATCCTCAAAAGCAAACAAGAAGTTTGAGTTTATGTGGAGGGTGCTTCATGGCCAGGAACTTGTTGCAGAATATAAGTTCCACCCCACCAGGAAATGGAGGTTTGATTACTTCCACAAGTCTGGTGTGGCCATTGAGCTTGAGGGTGGTGTCTATACAGGTGGACGGCATACCAGGGGAGCAGGGTTCCTTAAAGACATGGAGAAATATAATGAGGCCGCAAGCAGGGGCATCCTGGTATTCAGAGTTCCCTCACATTCTATAACTTCTGAATGGCTCAAGCCAATACAGGCAACCATCAGTAAGGGTGGCTCTATGGCATACAATGTTTTACTAAACAAAATAAAGGAGACAATAAAATGAGTGAAGAACTGCCAACATTCTGGTATGAGGAGCCAGCCAATAAAAAGTTACCAGGTGAAACCACAGATGAATGGGTAGTAAGAGTGTTTGGAGCTTTCCCAGATACCGAGTTCGACCAGCGTAATGACTTTAGGTGTTTGAACTTACCCACAACCGCAAAAGAAAATGCCGAAGGTTTTGGCATCTTCGATTACGGACAAGACAAACAATAAACAAAAAGGAGAACAACCAATGAATGAACTAGCAGTAACTAATGGAAATGGCGTGCAAAATTACATGCGCCAGGCTACAGATGTGGCTGGTGTATGTAGGGAGATTGTAAGTGCCACAGCACAGAAGATTGGAACCAATCGTTATGTGAGAGTGGAGGGCTGGCAATCCATAGCTGTTGCACATGGATGTGTAGCATCAGCAAGAGATGTTGAAAAACTAGAGGATGGCTACAGGTGCATCGGTGAGGTCAAGAGAATGGACAATGGCCAGGTTATATCCAGTGCAGAAGGATTCCTGGGTAATGATGAGCCCATGTGGGCAAATCGTCCCACCTATGCCAAGCGTGCAATGTGCCAGACGAGGGCAATCAGTAGGGCTTGTCGTTCTGCATTTGCCCACATTGTGGTATTGATCGACAAGAGCCTCTCAACCACGCCAGCCGAAGAGGTTCCACATGGAGGCTTTGAGGATTTAAATACAGACAAGTATGAGAAGCCAATCAAATTGGACACGGTCAAGTCAGATGCAATTAGCAAGGCAGACTTGGCAGACATAACCAACAAGCTTAATGCTGTTGTGGTTAAGGCCAGTGGTGGTGAGCCCAGAGACATGGAGTTAAAGTTTGGCAAACATAAGGGCTCAACTCTCAGAGAGATAGCCGCCTTTGGTAACAAGGGCTTGGACTACCTTGAATGGTTAAGCAAGCAAGACCTAAAGCCTGGAGCAGATGGCAAGCCCTATAAAAACGACATCATCAGAAATGAAATCATAGCAGAGATTCTTATGGAGGCAGACTCCATTGCGAAAGGAAATCCCAATGACGAAATTCCTTTCTAGTGCCACTGAGTCTATTGGCTCCCAGATGCTAGGGGAAATCCCAAATATTCTGAGAGAGAACTTTGCAAAAGTATCAGAGGTTGAGCGTAATCGTTGTGCCGAACTTGTGCAACAGATTGCCGACTCCACTGAAGATCAAGTCATCAAAGATGTCTTGAATGATGTGGTTGTTGCCATAAGGAGATTGCAAAATGTCCGCTATTGATGTGGAGATTGCACAAACCAAATGGTCAATGCTGGTATGGAAAACATCAAAGGAGTTGCCTAAAGAAAATGAAAGAGTCCTCATGGATATTGATGGTGAGGTGCTTGGTGGTAGGTTCGTCGGCAGTCAGTTTGTTTCTAAAAACTGGAATGAAGCTGAAGCAAATGTTAGGATGTGGGCATCCTGGCCGAAAGCACCCAAATGGTAGCTTTCCTTTTGTCCATCGTGAAAGCTTTGTGGGACTTATTCGTAATCGGTTTAGGTTGCTTGAGCATCTATCTCACAATCATATTTCTGAGCGGGGTATTGTGGGATTTAGCAAAAGACACAATAGAAAGGATTAAGAAAAAGAAATGAGCGTAAAAAGATTAAAGCTTGTCGATGAGTTCCATGCAATTGTCTCCAAAAGATTAAAGGAGTTATTCAAGGACTTTGACCATGCCAAGCGGGAGAACTACAAGGACATCATCAGCCACCTGGACTATAGCCATCGTATAACTAAAGAGCTATTGGACAGAGCTAAGAAATATCAGAAGATTGCCCTGGAGGCCAGGAAATGACAAAGGATAGTTTCTGGTTTCCATTTGAGCCAAACAGGTGGCTTTCCAATGAGAAGCTTTCCCTGGTTAGCCTAGAAGCCAGGGGGCTTTGGATTCACCTGGTATGCCTAATGTATAAGGCCAACAGCAATGGAAGCCTGGTGATTGGTGGCAACATCCCAACCAAAGAACAGATAAGCAGAATGGTTGGCCAAGAGTCTGGGCATCTGGTTGATGAGTTGCAAAAGGCTGGTGTCTTTGAGCTTAAAGATGGAGCCATTCATCATCAAGGAGTTGCACAGGGATTGAATAAAATTAACTCAAAGATGGAGGCTTATAGACGCAGAGATGGGGCAAAGATGGATGATCTATCAACCAAAGATGAGGCATCTATTGAGCAAAGATGGGGGGAGAATAAGAATAAGAGTAAGAATAAGATAATACATATAGAGAGGGCGATACGCCCTAGTCTTTTGGAATGGTCTGAATATGCAACTTCTATTGGATGGTTTGGAGATTCAGTTGAGGGAGCTTATGACCATTACCAATCCAATGGATGGAAGGTGGGAGGCAAAGGCCATGTTAAGGATTGGCAAGCCGCCGCCAGGAACTGCTTCAGAAGAAACAAAACAACACACCAAACAAAAGGAACACAACCAATGAAACCAAAAACACAATACAAATCGTCTTGTGAGTCAGCACCCCTTTACAAGATAATGGGATTCTCAAGCTTCAATGAATGGCAGAAAGCTGGAGAGCCAACATCATGAATGACCTACACCTAGCACTACCAGCAACTATCTACAGGGTTGGTGAGCTTGAGAAGAAGCTTGAACAACTCATGCTTAAAATTGATTCAGCAAGCAATGCCCTGGGAGCCCAGATTACACAGATAAAGTCATGCATGGTTCTGAAGGATTCAGTGCCAAATGAGGAGGGTGCGATTGCAAACATCATAGTCCCAGAGGAACTTGCCTATTCAAAGGGGAAGAAGTTCAAGAAGGGCAAGACAATGTGCAGGGCAACATCAAACAAGAAAACAGAGATTGTTGCAAGGCGTTGGGCTTTATGGAAAGAGCAATACAATGCTGGAATCCCAGCCGCAGTGATTGCCAGGGCTTGGGGTTGTGACCATAGCACAATCCTTAATGCCAGGGACATGAACTGGCAGAACTACAAACTGAAAGGTTCAAAGAAATGAGCTTCCACTACGCATCTCAACTAACCATGCCCTTCATTGAGCCCACCCAAACACACCACCCCATCAAGGCAATAGGTTCCAAGCAGTGCCAGCAGGTATTGTCACACTTGCAGAGTGGCAAACCCATCACATCCCTGGAGGCACTGAAGCTTTATGGGATTTTTAGGCTGGCAAGCAGAATCCATGACCTTAAAAAGAATGGTATTGCAATCAAGAGCAGGGATGTGGAGACTGAGACAGGAAAGAAGGTGAGCCAATACTATGTTGATTAAAGACCTACCAAGCACCAGGAAAGAGGTTGTTCTGTTCAAGATACAGGTTCAAGACCTGCTATGCTGGAAGGAACTGCCAAAGGCTTACTCAACATTGGCAAGTGCAATGGCTAATGTTCCAGATAAGACAGCAAGAATTATGAAGAGGTCGGACAAGGGCTGGGAAATTGCCTGGAGCAACCAGTGAACATAGCCTTAATGACTTCAGACAAGCTTATTGGCTTTGTGTCTGGCATGATGCAAGACCAACCCAAAGCAGAAAGGCTTTGCTGGGAGATGACTAGGCACTACAGGGAAAGAAGCATTGAGCAAACAGACTTTGAAAAGGCATGGCATCAGTCTGTTTCAAATGGGACTCCAGACTATTCAATATATGATGGTGAAAGGTATGTTCCAGAAGCAACAGCCTGTTATCTTGTGTATGCCAAAAGATACATAAGGACATCTGCAAAATTCATCGAGGGCAAATGGCCTGTTAATGAAATATGGGATTTGGGCTGTGGCATTGGAGCATCCACTGCACTGCTCAAACTCATTTTCCCTGGAGCCAATGTGTTTGGAACACAACTGCCATCAGACCAGAGGAGAGTTGCTGAAGAGTTATCAAAGACCCATGGCTTTCAAATAGCAGATTTAATGAAAAGCAGTGTTGATGCTGTTGTGTTCATGCTTGATTATCTTGAGCATTTTGAATGCCCAACAGAACACCTGGAAACAATCATTGCCCAAAAGCCAAAGTTACTTATAATGGCCAATTCATTTGGAGCAACTGCCGTTGGACATTTCCCTAATTATAAAATTGGTTCTGAGAAATATCCAAACAAAGAAACAGGAAGAGCCTTCAGCAAGTGGCTTAAATGCAAAGGGTATAAAAAGGTTGAAACAGGATTCTACAACAACAGGCCAGCAATCTGGGAGAGGGCAGAATGAACATTGCAAAACAGGCCAGCCTCTTTGGTGCAGAACTTGAGCTAGACCAAGATGACTCAAAATACTCTACAAAGGTTGAGGCTCCTGTTTATAAGCCAAGTGAAAAGAAGCCACACCTGCTGGAACTTGTGGACATTTCAAAATCCAACAGCCTAATCAGACAGGTTCTTGCATCAAGCATTCCCCAGGATGAGAAGGAGTTTCTGATTGAGGCGGCCAAGAGGCACAGCGTGTTCAACTATGAAAAGATTGCAGACTACTATGCACATGCCTCACCAGAGACCCAGGCACTTATGGAAAAGTCTGCCCTGGTTATCATAGACTTTGGCAAGGCAATTGAGAGTGGCTATGTGAGGCTGTGTGATGAGATAAGGAACCAGTATCTTGAGCACGCAGAGTGATTTTGCCATCTTCATCCTAACTCATGGTAGGCCAACCAATATAAAGACCATGGCCACGCTAAAAGATTGTGGCTACACTGGAAAGCTTTACTTGGTGGTTGATGATGAGGACAAGACCCTGGACAAATACATTGCCAACTTTGGCAAGGATAGAGTGGTTGTTTTTAATAAGAAAGAGATGGCAGACCAGGTTGATGAGGGAAACAACTTCGATGAAAGAAGGACAATCACTCATGCCAGGAATGCCTGTTTCAAAATAGCCAAAGACCTTGGCATAAAATACTTCATGGAACTGGACGATGATTATATATCATTTGAATACAGGTATGTGAGCAGGTGTGGGGAGAAGCTGAAGGTTCACTATGTATCCAACTTGGATGCTGTGCTTGGTCTTTACCTTGAGTTTTATAAGGCAACAGGCTTTTCAAGCATGGCATTTGCCCAGGGTGGCGACTTCATTGGTGGTGTTGAAAACAAATATGCAACCAAGAAGCCCCTTATCAGAAAATGCATGAACTCATTTATATGCTCAACAGAAAGGCCATTCCAATTCATTGGTGCAATGAATGAGGATGTGAATACCTATGTTACCTTGGGCTCGAGGGGAGTGCTATTTGGCACTATTCCCATGATCAGCCTGGTTCAAACAGCCACTCAGAGTCAGAAGCATGGAATCACTGATATGTATTTGAGGTTTGGAACATACTGCAAGGCTTTCACCACGGTGATGATGCACCCATCCAGTGTTAGGATTTCCATGATGAATACCAGCAACCCCAGGATTCATCATTTGATTAAGTGGCAGAACACAACCCCAATGATTGTATCAGAGCAATATAGGAAGCCTGTGGGTAACTTGTGACCAATAAACCACAAACATTGACACCATAAACTCCAAAGCTAGGACAAATATATGCCCATTGAGTCAGCACAACTTAGGGCTGAAAGACTTTTAATTGAACTTTGCCCAGATAATGCAGAGTTTAAGAAGCTTACAGCCAAGAATAGAACTGAGGAACGCATAGATTTGCTCAGACAGGCAGTCGCAGTGCTGTTAATCAATGGTATTCCAACGGCAGTCATTGCTAAAATACTTAAAATTGGCCAAGGAGCAGTCCAATACCACGCCAGGTGGCTAGAAAAAAACGGTAAGATTGTTAAGCCAAAGAGATTTGCACACTGGATTGATGCAGAACAGGTGGCTATATGAGGTTCCTGGCAATGATTATTGCTATTTTGGCTCCATGCCAGGCGGCCAACATCCTTATTGAGCCTATTATCAAGCCTAAGAAGGTGATTAAGGCCAGAATTACAGCCTACTGGGCTCACCCAAGGCAAGATGAATGGACATCCAGGTATGAAAGTTCAACAGGCAAGAGGCTTGTGAGTGGCAAAACCTGTGCTGTAGACCCAAAAATCATCAAATATGGCTCCAGGGTAAAGGTGAATGGCAAAACCTATGTGGCTAAAGACACTGGCACAGCAGTGGTGGCAAAGAAGGCAAGCTATGGCAAAGCACCAGTAATTGACCTGTTTTTCTCAACCCAGAAGCAAGCAATGGTAGAACTGAACAGGGTAGGCAGGTATGCCTGGGTAGAAGTGGAAAATTAAACGGTATGAACCCTGGAAATCAAGACCCTGCAGATAGTATTTTGGCCAGCTACACCCCAGATATTGCTTCAGAAATTGATACTATGGAGGATGTGGTAAAGGAAAGGCTCTCCAAGATAAAGGGCATGAACCCATCTATTAGCCTGGATGAACTGGCCAAATTGGCCGCCCAGGTGATTCAAGACACCATCCAGGCAGAATTTAGTGGGCCGCTACTCAGAACCAAAAGGGATGATACCTTGGATGAGGCACTACTAGCCTTGGCTACCAACAGGAGTCCAGAAAGCCTCACTAGCATTGCCAAGAAATACATCAACCCACTGACAGGCAAGCCCTACACCAGGGCGGCTTTATCAGCCAGGTTGTCTGAGCTATCCCAAAGAACAGGGCTTGTGTTAAGGGTGCAGAGGTCTCAAAGGGTTAGGGAGATTTACAAGGACAGGGCTCTTAGGATTCACCAGAGAAGACGCCAGGAATGCCCCAAATGGCCAAAGGGAGCTTGGGAAAAGGGCATTAAAAAAACGGTAGGGAGGGGCAAAAAATGAGGTCTGGGAGCAAAGTTGTATGCCTGGATGACAGGTTCCCTACAGACATCCTGGTCTATTACACCAGCCTACCCATCAAGGACAGGGTGTATATCGTAAGGGACATGGGCATAGGCATTGGCTTGGACAACCAACCAGGGGAAGTGGTTGTGTACCTTGAGGGGCTTGAGAACCCATGCTCTAGTGTGCCTCCCCATGCTGAAAGAGGCTTTGCACAATACAGGTTTGCAGAATTGGAACCACCAGCAGAGGAAGCCCAGGAGGCACAAATGCCATGGGAAGCCTTTGCACAATAAGGAGACACAAGCACATGAGTAAGGCCATAGTTATGGACAATGAAAAGCACGTAGGAATGGAGCTACAAAAAACGGTAGGCAAGCTATGCCAGGCCAGGGAACAGGCAATCCAGGACATGGCAGAAGCCATAAGCCTAGCCGCTGATGCAGGGCAGTTGCTCTTATCAGCCAGGAGTGAGGGGTTAGACGTGGATGAAATCCTGGAAATTGGAGGCATAAACGGTGAGGAGGGCAGACGCCTGGAGAGGGTGGCCAAAGCCAAGGCCATGCTTGCCAGCCCCAAGCCAGGGGAACTCAAGCAGTTGTGCCTGTGGGCAGGTATCTTGCCAGACCCCATTGAAGGCTCAAGCCCTAGACCCCAAGCCCATTGGTTAGCCTATGTCTTTAAGGCCAAGCAGTGGGTAACCAAGAAGAGCCCATCAGCCTGGTCAGAAGCCCAAAGGCTAGAGTTCATTGAGGAAGCCAAGCCCCTGGTAGAGGCATGGGTGGAGGCAGGGGGGAGCCTGTGAGGAAGCCACGCCAGGCCACCTGGGAGCCCCGCCACAAGCCCTGCCCAAGGGGGCAAGCCCATGGACACCACAGCCCCATATCAAGGGGGGTATCTTGGAAGCCCCATCTGGGCAAGGAATAAACGGTAGCCTACCCATGGAATGCCCCCAGAATGACCTGCCAATACCCCAAACAAACAGCTAAATACATGCATATAAAGGGCTTAAAGAAGAAAAAGGCATGCTCTCTTGAGTAGAAAGATCACATGAAACCACTCCATTTGATGTGCTTTGGCATGACCTGGGGGGTTGCCTTGTTGCTAGGGGCTCTATATCAAGGCTTTATAAAATGCCAGAAAAGGCAAAACCGACCCCTTGATTTTAAGGCACTTACACAAGGAAGTGGCACTTACAGAAGCGTGGTTGTTGATAATACCCATACTTATGACTTAAAAAGTAATAGGTTCTGTAAGTTGTTGTCAATAAAAAACATAGATAACTTTTTACAGGTCATTTTTTCAGGTGGCAGGTTCCGAGCCACGATCATTTTGTGAGAGTTTCTTAAAAAAGCATATTGTAAAAAACTGATATAAAAAGATTTATGAATAAAGAACAAAAATACCCAATGCTAGTTCAGAAAAAAATCTCTGAACTTTTGCCAGCCTCATACAATCCCAGAAAAATTTCCTCAGATGCCCTGGGCAGATTAACCAAATCTTTGCATGAGTTGGGGAATCTCCAGCCCATTACCTGGAATGCAAAAACAGGCAGGGTTGTTGGAGGACATCAAAGGCTCAAATGTTATATGGCCATGGGAGTGGATGTTGTGGATGTCTGGGCAGTGTGGCTGGATGAGCAAAAAGAAAAGACAGCAAACATTGCACTGAATAAATTGAGTGGTGAGTTTGACCTGCCACAACTCAAAGACCTAATTGAGGAGTTAGACACTGGAGAAGTTGATTTAGACATTACAGGGTTTGGTGCTGATGAATTGGCAGAACTAATGGAACAAACAGCCCCAGAGGATGAGGGCAAAAAAGAAGATGGTGAGAAATGCCAAGCCTGTGGCAAGCCTTTGTGATGAATGAAGATTACCCTTCAGCAGTTAAATTAGTTTATGATAAGTCAAAAAGAGCTTTGCCAGAAATGGGGCTACAGCCCAGGGCAGGTTTCAAGAATGGTCAAAAGGGGAATGCCCCTGGAATCAGAAGCTTCAGCCATGAGATGGAGGCTGGAGAATATGAAGATGCCAAAGAAGCACGCCATTCCAATGGAGCCAGCCAAAGAGAACCAGGAAGAACCAGAGTCAGCAGGTTTTTCTGATGAGGATATATCAGCAACAACAAGCCTGGGCAGAGTTCTTAGGGCAGAAAGAATTGAACTATCAGCGGCCAGGAAGGTTGGGAAAGCCCTTAAAACAGACAACATCTTCCACATCAAAGCCGCAATCCATGCCCACAATGAAGCAAGGAAAGGATATGAAGATGCCAGGAGATGCCATGAAGAAGAAAAGACTAGGCTTCGACAAACACTTTCGGCAGACGAAGTTCAAGAAACTCTTTCTAAGTTCCTCTCTCAAATCCGTTCACTACTGGATGCTATGCCATCGTCAGTCGCAACCAGGGCAAACCCAAGCGACCCAGAATGTTCCAAAAAAGCAATCCAAGATGCAGTAGATCAATTGATGCTTACAATCCAAAAAACAGAAGATGAGGCATTCAAATGAATGAATGCTTTATTGTTCTGCTGGTGGCAATCGCAATCCTTGGAATAGTGCTTCCATACTTTGACCGATGAAACGCTCTCCACTTAAACGCAAAACCCCTCTCAAGCGAGGTGGGAAACTACGCCGAGTATCTGCAAAGAGAAAAGGCCAGAACGAAGTCTATAAAGATGTGCGAGAGAAGTTTCTAACCAACAACCCAGTCTGCCAAGTGTGCCGTTGCAAGATGACGAGCCAAGTTCATCATAGGCGAGGAAGGTTCGGGGATAGGCTAAATGAGGTTGAGTTTTTCTTGGCGGTGTGCTTCGAGTGCCATCATAAAATCCATCATAATCCAGCTTGGGCGTATGCAAAAGATTATTTGGTCAAGAGATGAATGAAGCTTGTACCCTTCATGAAAAGCTTCTTGATTCCCAAGAAGCAATTATCAATTTCAGAATGGTGTGAGCAGAGCTTGGTTCTTTCACCAAGAATCACAAACATTCCAGGCCCGTATAGCACAAATCTTACTCCCTATGTGAGGGAGCCCCTGGAGGCTTTTGGGAATGATTCTGTTAGGAGAATTACTCTGGTGTGGGGAGCCCAGACATCCAAGACAACCACAATTCTTGCAGGGCTTTCCTACAGGCTGGCAGTTGAACCATGCCCAGCACTTTGGGTAATGCCATCTGAAGCACTGGCAAGATCATTCTCAGAAACCAGGTGGTTGCCAATGGTGGACGATTGCCCAATTCTGGCAAAGGAAAAGCCAGAGAATACAGATAAAATAAAGATACTCGAACAGCACTTTAGAAAAATGAGCCTTTGGTTTGTGGGCTCAAACAGCCCAGCCAATCTTTCCTCCAGATCAGTTTCACTTTTGATGCTCGATGAGGTTGATAAATTTTCTGATGGCACAAATTCAAAAGAGGCTGGAGCATTGCAGTTGGCAGAAGCCAGAGTTGCAACATATCCAAACCATTTTGTTGTTTCCACCAGCACACCAACCACAGCAGATTCAATCATCTGGGCAGAGTGGCAGAAGGGAGACATGAGATTCTTCTTTGTTCCATGCCCCCATTGTGGACACAAACAAAAGCTTATTTGGGAGAGGGTGAAGTGGGATGAAAAGGCAAAGCTTGAAGATGGAGTGTATGACTTTGGGATTGTGAAAAATTCAGCCTACTATGAATGTGAAAACTGCCAGAAGCCAATTAGGGATGGACACAAAACAATGATGTTGAGGCAGGGTGAGTGGAGACCAACCAACCCCAAGGGTGAGCCAGGCAGAAGGTCATATCATTTGAATGGCCTATACCCACCGTGGGTAACCTTTGGAAGCCTGGCAGTTAAATTCCTACAGGACAAGCACAGCGGAATCATAGGGCTACAGGACTTTGTGAACAGGGTTCTTGCAGAACCATGGATGGAGCATGACCAGGAGAGGATAGAGATTATACCAGGCAAATATAAACTTGGTGAAGTGAACATGGGTGAGAAGCTTGTCATGGCCTGTGACATTCAAGAGGCCGGCGGCTTCCATGCCTGGTGTGTTGTGAGGGCTTGGGACATGGACGGGAAAAGCAGATTGGTGTGGGCTGGGAGGCTTGAAACCTGGGGAGACATCAAGGCCAAGGCAGATGAGTTTAATGTTGAGCCTAAAGCAACCTTTATTGATTCTGGTGACCAAACCCGTGATGTTTATTTGCATTGTTGCCAATGGGGTTTTATTGCCCTGGTTGGTTCAGACAAATCAAGCTTCTCAGAGATTGTTGGGGAGCAGAGAGTTCAAAGACCATTTGCCAGGATTGCAAATGGAGACCCATTCAGTGGAAAGAATGTTGGCTCCAGGGAGGGCTGGAAATGGAAGCTTTGCCCAGTTTGGAGATGGTCAAACCCAGCCATTAAAGACATCCTCTCCAACCTTTTGAAAACTGATGGATTTATTGCAGAAGATACACCAGAGGTTTGGAAGGTTCACATTTCATCTGAAACAAAGGTGGAGGTTAGGAATCCCATGACGGGCAGAACCAGGAGGGTGTGGAAGCAGATAGGCAAGCACAACCACTTACTTGATTGTGAGTGCATGGCCATTGTGGGTGCGGCTTTGCATAAGAGGCTGAAGATCATGCCCGCAGGCTTGACAGAGGAGATTGAGAATAATGGCGAAGGGTGATTTCATTGGCTTACCCATCGCCACCTTAAATTCCCTGCGTGACAAGTATGTTTCATGTCTAGAGGCAATTGCGGTGGCTGGTGCAAGTTATTCAATTGCTGGAAGATCATTCAGCAGGGCAAACCTGTCTGAGGTTAGAGAAATTATTGCTGAATTGACTCTTGCCATTCAGTCTGCATCTGGCACAAGAATTAGAACCACCTATGCAAAATTCGGCCCATGAAGCTTAAACAAACATTCCTGGATAAGCTTGTTTCATTTGTAAATCCCCAGGCTGGGGTTCAAAGGCTGATGGCAAAAAAAGCCCTTACCAAGTTTGAATATGATGCAGTAAAATACACTAGGGAAAGACGCGGTCCGAGCAATCTATCTGGTGCAGAGGACTTTAGATCAAATTATGATCGTGTAGAGTTGATGAAGAGGGCAAGAGACCTGGCAGAAAACAATGGTCTGGTTCGCTCCATATTGATGAAGTTTGCAAGCCATGTTGCATCAAACATTACATACCAATCCAGGACAGATAACCCCAAGGCCAACACAGAGATTGAGGCATACTGGAATGAATGGTTTGATAATTGTGACCTATCAACCAGGCACACAGGCTCAACCCTTATGCAAGTTGCAACCATGTCCATGCTCCGTGATGGCGATTTTCTTTTTGTATTGGTCAGAGATAAGAATGGAGACTTAAAACTCCAGGGTATTGAATCTGATAGACTCGGTGACCCATACAAAACTTATACAAGCCTAGAGCTTATTGGTGGCATTCATATTGATAGGGACACTGGCGCCCCCACTGCTTATGATATTTACAATCGTAGCATTGGGGATTTCTATTCCTACCAAGTAACCATTTCAGCCAGCCAGGCATTCCACTATTTTGACCCACTCAGAATTGACCAATACAGGGGCGTGTCTGCTTTCCACACTGCCATCAATGATGCCACTGATATTTATGACATTGTGAATTTTGAGAAGCTGGCCGCCAAGGTTGCCAGTTCCCAGAGTGCAGTTGTGAAGAGGTCAAACAACAACGCCTCCGACCTTAGTGCCTTAACCACAGAGGAAAACTTTGATAACCAACAAATCAAGCTAGAATCAATGGAATCTGGCAAGGTTAGCTATTTGGAGCCAGGAGAGGACATCATTTTCCCAGACGGCCCCAGCAGACCCAGTGGAGCCTTTGCAGAGTTTCATAAAATCTTATTGAGAAATATCTGCATGGGACTTGGAATCCCCTACTCCTTTGCTGTCGACCCATCTGCCATGTCCGGCCCCACAGCCAGGCTTGAAATGCAACAGGCTGGAAGAACTTTTAACAGATACCAGAAGCTACTTAATGATAAGGTTCTGAATCCAATCAAGAACATTGTTATTGCTGATGGTGTAGCCAGGGGAATGATCAGTGGCAATGGAGCCAAAACAACCAAGGGCATTTTCAATTTTGGAGCCAATGTTTCTATCGACCTCGGACGGGAATCTATGGCAAACATTGCAGAGTTTAAGGCTGGACTGACCACAGCAAGCTCAATCTATGCAGAGAAGGGGCTGGATGTTGAAGCGGCCTTTAGGGCAAGAGCCATTGAGACCAAGATGATTCAAGACCTGGCAAAGGAATATGGAGTTCCAGCCCAAGCGGTTTCTGAAATTCTTTTGCCCACAGGCCAGCCAGCACAGGCAGGGCAACCAGGACAAACAACCCAAGACGGCCAGCAGGTGGAAGGCCAAGAGGATGTTATTGGGCAAAGCCTCAATGGAGCCCAGGTTGCTTCCCTCATCAATGTCATCAATGCAGTGGCGGCTGGTGCATTGTCCAAGGAGGGTGCAGTTTCAGTTATCACGGCCGCCTTCCCAACCATTTCAAGGGAACAGGCCATTGGCATTGTTGCTGGTGTGCAGTCTGGAAAAATCATTCCAACCACAGAAAAAGAAAAGCAAGCCGCCCAAGATGGACAACAGGATGAAGGCCGGGGTGGGGCTCCAGTTCCAGCAACACCTAAAGCCCCAGTTGCACCTACAGGCTTAGAGGAGTTGAAGTGCCCACTACCAACTCAAGATGTAAAACTCAATCTTGAGAATAGACAGACAGCAGTTGATAAGGCCAATTACGGCCCAGCAAATCCTAACGAACCCAATGAGAGCTACTGGAAAGCCAAGGCCAATGAGTTCCAGGGTGATGTTGCAACTGCAAAGAAAATGCTCTGTGGCAATTGCGCCGCATTCAACCAAACCAGCAAACTACTGGGTTGCATCAAAAATGGAATTGGTGAAGATGCCAATGAAGTAGCACTGGGTGGGAACCTTGGATATTGTGAAATTTTTGATTTTAAATGTGCGGCCAAAAGAACCTGCGATGCCTGGATTGTTGGCGGCCCGATGACAGATAAAAAAAAACAAGCTGAACAAGCCCTATCAAGCCTAAGCCAACAAGAGCTTAAAATGCTCATTGCTGGAATGATGGGTGGCATTGAGTTGGGCAAGTATGATGGGATTGATTTTACACCACCAGAAGGAGCCAGGGAGTCGGCCAAGAGGGCTTTGGATGTAAGGGAAGAGAAACCAGCCAGCCAAAAGGGAATGACGCCTGTGGGCATTGCCAGGGCTAGGGATTTGATCAATGGGGTTAAGTTCTCTCCAGACACCGTCCGCAGAATGAAGGCATTCTTTGATCGCCATGAAGTCGATAAGAAGGGTGAAACTTGGGATGAGCAGGGTAAGGGCTGGCAAGCCTGGAATGGGTGGGGTGGTGATGCTGGCTATTCCTGGGCAAAGAAAGTTGTTGGCCAGATGGAGTCAAGAGACAAGAACCTTTCAGAACCAAAAGATGAAACTGAATTTGCTGACGACAAAGAGATTCTAAACCCATGCGGGATGAAGGACGATGGAACTTTTGATGATAAGAATACCTGTTCTTCTGGCTATGGAAGGCCAAAGCTTGTTGGTGGATATAGCCCCAAGAGACCAGGGGGCAAAATCATTGCAAAGCCAGCCCCTCCAGCACCCAAGCCACCCGCTCCTCCTCCGCCTCCTCCTCCTTCTGCACCCACAGGCAAAACCCCTCCACCCCCATCTAAAACTCCTTCACAAGAAAAAGAAGGAAGAAATACATCTGTTAAGAAAAAGAAGGCTGTTGAAAAGGTTGAGAATGAACTTCTAAAAATGGGCATTAAATATGTTGATTTGCCAGATCATATTGACGCCGCAAAACTTATACAAAAAGAAGTGGCCGACCTTCAGAAGGCTGGATATGGAACACCTAAAAGCCTTGGCAGAGGAATGCTTATGGGCAGTTCGGTTGCCTGGGCAACAGGCAGAAGCAATTATCAAGAGGTTGAATTTAATCATGCTAAAGGTGCAAGATATAGACAGATTACAGAGTTTTCTGATTCCATCGAGCTTTCAGTTAAATCTGGCCATTGGGCTTCTCCAAGCGTTGTTGCACATGAGCACGGGCATTCACTCCATGGACAAATAATTGGCAGAGATGGGTTTCAAAACATTTGGACATGGAGCAAGTTACCCAAAGAGCAACGAGCCAGGATTAGGCCATTGGCGGCCAAGGTAAGCAGATATGCCACCACAGACCCACTGGAATTTGTGGCTGAAACTTTTGCTGGACACACGGCTGGGAAAAGATATTCTAAGGATATATATGACGCCTACAACGAGCTCCGAGGGCCGAAGCTGAAATTCTAGTTATGCTAATAACTGAACAAGATTTTACTCCAGAATCCTACCAGGAGACTAAGGACTTATGGTGGAGAAGGCTCTTTGGTAGTGAGCCACCCAAAGAAAAGGAACTAGCCAGACCAGGTGCAAAGTCTGCCTCCCAGACTCCAGCCCCACCAAAGGAAAGAATCAAGGGTTCTGAACAGAACAAGCCTGGTTCAGCGGCTACAAAAAGCACTGGTGGCAAGATTGAGATTGGAGAGGGTGCAGAGGAATCAATCAAGAACAAGCTGAAGGAATGGAAAGACAAGAACCCTGGCAAGAAAGCCCCATCCCTGGGAGCTCTAAAGAAGGTGTTCAGAAGGGGTGCTGGAGCCTACTCAACAAGCTTCAGACCAACCATTGGTGGTGGTAAGCCTAACTCCAGGAATGCCTGGGCATTGGCTAGGGTGAACAAGTTTCTGCTCATGGCAGGTGGTGGCAAGGTGAAAGCATCCTACCGCCAGGCTGACGGCGACCTGCTTTGACATAACCTGGGCTTTTATGCCCCTGCCCTTACCTAGTGGTGATGAGTCCGAACAGGACTTTGTTTCTCGATTCATGGGAGATGAAGAAGCTGTAGCAAAATTCCCAGATGAAACCCAGAGGGCGGCTGTGGCCTATAGCACCTATAAGGATGAGGAAGAAATGGAATGCGGGGACGAGGAAATGGAAGCAAATGATTTTGGCGGGGTAAGCATTCTTGAGATTGGTGAGGCCAAGGGGCATGACTTGTTTGTGGACAAATTAAGCCTGGAGAAGGCAATGGACATCATGAAACAGGCTCCCAATGGAGTTAAGGTCAAGATGAACCACGGCTCTGGATTGGATGCGGTCGTCGGCTTTGCAAGGAATGCCAGGATTGAGGGTAATAAGCTGGTTGCAGACCTAAGACTTTTGAAGAGTAGCCAGCATTATGGATTGATTAAAGAGATGGCAGATGAGGCTCCAGATCAGTTTGGAATCTCCCTGGCATTTGTGAATGAGAGTGAGTCAATCAATGGCAAGGACTACATCAGACCCCAAAGCATTGCCTCTGCTGACTTGGTTTCTAGCCCAGCGGCAACCAATGGATTGTTTGAAGAAATGATTAAGTTCATGGAGAAGGTAAAAGAATTAAGGTGTTGGGATGGTTACAAGCCAGCAAAAGGTTCCAAGCCCTATGAAACAGGTTCTTGCGTAAAAGCAGAAAAGAAACTCGGCTATATGGCCGGAGGTAAGCCAATCCCCATTGACCTGCCCAATGCAGTTGTTGAGGGTGATGGTTTGACAAAACAAGGAGAAACAATGGAAAACAATTATTCTAAAGATATCGAGGACATCAAGGTTCGCCTAGCGGCCATTGAAGATTCGATGAAACCCAAAAATGAAAAGATGGCTGAAGCGCCTGTGGATGAGCAAGCTGTTGTCGAAGACAAAGCGGTTGCAGAGGGTGCAAAAGCTGAAGGAGAATCTGTTGAAGAGGAAAAGCAAGAGGAGTCAATGAGTGAAGTGGTTAAGAAGGTTCTTACCCAGTTCGGCATTAAGCCCATCCCTGCATCCCCTGCTGTTGAGGTTGCTCTTGAAAAGAAAGAGGAACCAAAGAACTTTGAAGGTCTTGTTTCTGCTCATGCAGAATATAAGACTTCGAAGCTGAAGGCTATGAAGGCCGTCATGCTTTCCAACCCCAAAGAATATGCTGAGGCTCTTAGCCGTGGCATTAAGAACATCTAACAAAAGGATAAATAAAAAATGAGCACGCAAATTGATAATGGGTATCGGACTTTCTCAACATCGTCCGCTATCTCCGCTTATCGCATGGTTCAGCCTTCTACCGTCACTGCTGGTGGCGTTGATGTGGCTGTAACTGGTGCGACCAAAGCTATTGGTTCAACCCTTGAGGATGTAGCGGCTGGCGGTTATGTAACCGTCAAGCTCTTTCATCCTACGTACTTCGCAACCGTCAGTGGCGTGGCCGCTGTGGGTGATGTTGTGAAATTCGATGCCCTTGGTCAAGTTACGACCCTTGCGGCAAACCTTGTTACTGCTGGAATTGCATTGGAAGCCGCTACTGCGACTTCTGCTGTGATTGAAATTGCAGTGCCAATGTTCTAACCCATAACCAAGAAAGAATAATAATACAATGAGTTTTATTTCTGGTGGCACAACCATTCGGGCCGATATCAACCAGGCGTTGATCGAGGCTCCTAACACCGAGACTGGCTTGATTGGAGCAGAGGTTCTGCCTTTGCTTCCTGTCCCTGCCAAGAGCGGCCAATATCTTAAAGTTCAGCTTGCACAAGCTGACCTATTAAACAATGACTCTAAGCCTCGCGCGGCCGCTGGTGACTACGCCCGTGCTGTTCGTGCGTTTGGGACTGACACCTACGACACGATTGAGTATGGACTCGAAGAGCTAATTGATGATGGTTTTCGCGCAGATGCTGACAGGTTTTTTGATCTCGAAGCATCGTCTGCCCGCTTCCTCCTCCGCCAAATCAAGCTTGGCCATGAGAAGCGTGTAAGCGACCTATTGTTTGCAAGCACAACCCCATTCACAACTGCTGACCAGAGCGCAATCTCTGCCTACACCAATGCGAATCTTTCCAACATTGATGTGGCTGGTGACATTGCTGGTGCTCGCACTGAGTTGAACAAACTTGGTTACGAAGCCAACACAATCATCATGTCTGCCCCTGTGTTTGAGCGTATCCGCCGCACAACCAAACTCCAGAACCAGTTCTTTGGTGTTGTTTCTGACACCAAGGGCCGTCTCCTGGCTGAAGCTGAAATCGCCGCCGCCCTTGGGGTTGAGCGGGTTTTGGTTGGTCGGGCCGCAATCAACTCTGCTAACAAGAACAAAACTTACTCTGGTGGGTTCATTGTTCCCAATACGCAGATCATTGTTGCCAATGTGCAGAGTGGTCAGTTCACTGCTGGTGGAATTGGTCGTACCCTGGTGTGGTCGGCTGATGCCCCTGGTGGTTTTGTTTCTGAAAGCTATCGTGATGAAGCCCGTCGCTCCAACGTTCTCCGTGTTCGCATGAACACCAGTGAGAAACTGATTGATGCTAACGCGGCTGTTCGTATCACCACTAGCTTCGCCTAAAGACTGCTGTTGGTGTGTTCCTTGTGGGGGCTGGAGGGCTAAAACCTTCCAGCCCCTACTTTTTTGACAGCACTATAATACTATTATGCCAGACCCAACAACTTCAGTCGCCTACTATTCTCAACTATCCCATGCATCCAGACCTGGAACCAGGTATAGCTCAACCACTGCAAGTGCCACTACTGGAACATTTGCTGGTCTTGTGGCTGTGACTGATACTCGGTTCTATTCCCTTACATCTTCAACAACTGGCATGAGTGGATTTGCCAATACTACTATTGGTTCTGCCACCACAATCCCTGCTGGAACTTATCTTCCTGGGGATGTTTCTTCATTCCAGCTACATACTGGCCTAGTCTTAGCCATCGGGAGCTAAAATGCCCAAGTTGGGTTACGGATATGCCCTTTATACTGGGAGTGCATCTAGCCTTCCTAGCGACATTTCTGGGTTAGCTCTGTGGCTAAAGGCTGATGCTGGCGTTTCCCAGGTTAAGAAATCTACTCTTGCGAATGGGTTGCTTGCATACTGGAATCTGGATAATAATAGTTGGCTTGATTCAAGCGGAAACGGGCGAACTTTAATAAACAATAATGGAGTCGGAAATTCATCTGGAATTATTAACAACGGAGCAATCTTTGATTCAAGCAACTGGTTAAAGGC